>Ga0265293_10001208_pt1 | contig 57473 bp, 53 predicted proteins | sample Munlanlewell138R_FD_192505 | JGI IMG/M metagenome (GOLD analysis project Ga0265293, IMG submission 192505) | Leachate microbial communities from a municipal landfill in Southern Ontario, Canada - Leachate well 138R | ecosystem: Engineered > Solid waste > Landfill > Unclassified | place: Canada... | reverse complement strand
GGTAGTGTAAAGTAGGCTATGAAAAGAACAGATATAGCAAATATTTAATGATTAGGTGATATAGTAGAAGTTCAATCTTCTTGACAGCACAGAAAACAATGCTCCGAGGTATTACAACCAGCGAAAAAGGGCAATAACTTATCATTTTTCACTGTTGTATCGCAGCATTTTAGCATTGTTTATCCGAGCTGTCAAGAACAAGCCAATCTAAGATTGGGATTGAACAGACCCAGCTCAAAGGACAATAACTCAAGAAAGAGAATTAGCAGTTTGTTGATTTAGAATAGTTTGCTGACCATGGTAGATAAGTAGTTGCCACTTACCAGGCATATTATCAGCATTAGATAGGAATTCAACATGGTTAAGACATCTTTTCCAACCATAAAGTTTATGAGGTCTGAGAAAGTTGTAATAGGCAACCCAAAGGGCTACACCAAGATCAGCACCATCTTGATTATCATAACCGCAGGTTACCCTGTAAGAAGACTTAAAAGTCCTGTTCAAGCGTTCAATAACCTGCTTAAAAGGACGATACTCCTCAGAGACAGCATCATCGTTAGTCAAGCCAACAACCTGAGTAACCTTAAGAGGAATGCCCCTAAGATTAAACTGTTGAGCAGCAAGAGGATAAGCAGAATATCCATCAGCAACAAATTTAATAGAATTAAGTTGATCAGAAGACCAAGACTTAAATTTATCCATAGCCATTCTCATAGTGAGAATGCAAGGAGCAACCCCACGATTATCAGAAACCTGATAACCAAGGATAGATCTAGAGACCTTATCAGCAATAAGCCAAACATAACCTCTAAGACCTTTAACCTTAATGTAGGTTTCATCAGCAGTAAGTAGTCCAGAAGGGTTGTAATCAAAAGAATCAACAAAAGGTTTGATCAAAACAGCAGCAGTCTTAGCATAGTTGGCAACCATAGTATGAGAGATATCAATACCATGAACCTCTTTAAGAGCATGAGAAGTTTTTCTAAGAGATAAACCAAGGTTCACATGATAAGTAAGAACAAGACCCATAATATGAGAATTGTTCTTTCTAAAGTTAAAAGAAGTGGCCCAACTGGGAAGAGCATAAAGATCCATTTTAAAGAAATCCATAACAAACTCACGATAAATGTATCTAAGTTTGAATTTGAATCTCTCAGAAGAGGGCAAACCCTTAGGAAGCTTTTTAAGATTGGATAAGTAATAAGAACAGGAATCATTAGTGCACTTATGGATATTAAAATGAAGTCTGCTTTTCTTATGATCCAGAGTATGTCCACAGTAAGGACACTTAAGAATAAGAGGCTTGAGATGAGCCTTGTGTAAGAAAGTCTCCTTGCAAACCTTGCAAAGAAACTGTCCAGCCGATCCATTATTGGCATAGATAAACTCATGAGGAGCATTACATCTTGGACAAACAGTAGACTGAGAAACAGTGTAACCATTTTTTCTAGAAATAGGAGTAAGAAGTTTATTGTACTTCCAAAGATAGTAATCAAGCAGGAATAAATAATCAAGCTTCTGATGTTTAATGATAACAGGGAGCTTATCAACTTTAAGTTTTTGGTATTTAGGGCTTAAGGAATCTTCAAAAGAAAATTGATTAAGAGGAATAAATTTAGAAATAAATAATAAAAGTTCATTAATCTGCTTATGCAGGTCTTGAATATAGGTAAGTAAAAATAGTATAATTGAGTTCATAACGACACGTCCTTTTTTAGTTATTTTTTGTGTGGTAACTCAAGTATACTAAAAAAACAGGGGGTGTCGTTATCTTTTTTTGATAACTATTGAAATTTAAATGTTTTAAGGTTATTTGAAGAGGATAAACTTGACACTACCAAAGTAAAATAAGGAGGCTAAATATGAAGGCTATGAGAGAAATAGTAAAAAGATACATATCATTTCTTATTGTATTTGCAATACTGTCAGGGTTATTTCCCGTATCTATTTTTGCTGAAGTAGATATGGCAGAGGAAACACTCACCGAGGTTGAAATAATAGCAAATGAAAAGGTTGAAATTGAAGCAGCTATTAACAATTTGCAGGTAAGCAATGAAACTACAGAAAACGACATACTTGTAGTAGTACAAGAAGCAGCTATAAATGAAGTAGTTGTATCATGGAGTGGGATAGATGGTTTCAATAAAATAGATGCAACTGCTGATTCAACAGGCTCTATTACTGGAAGTTTAGTTCTTACATTCAAAGATGAAATTGTTGAAGTCTCCTTTAATAAGATAATTGAGAAGTTGCCATCACTAGATGAGGAAGAAGTAAATAAAGAAGTTCTATTAATGTCTACTGATCTTATGAGCACAGGTGCTAATACAATAAGTCTGCCATCAACATCAATAGACAATTCAAGTGTAAGTTTCGTACCTGGAGTATATGTTGGAACGAATGACACCCTGACATATAATGGCACAGGAACACTTACCTTTATAGGGGGTCTACAAGCAGCTGGAATTGGAGGTAAAGGGGTAAATACAGGAAGTAACACAGTTTCTGCGGATAGTTTTATTGGAAATGTGGTTTTTGGGGAAGTAAGGCAAGTAGGTGGTTTTAAAATTACCGCTTATGGTGGTGAATGGGCAGCGGGCATTGGTGATGGGGATACTGCAGAGAGTAATACAGGACTAAACCCCTCACGATCAATTACTATCAATAGTGGGATAGTAATCGGGTATGCTGGAGAAGCAGCAGGAATCGGTACCCAGGACCAACTAACTAATACTGATATGATTTTAGATTTTAAAAATGAAAAAGAAGGTAGCTTTGCAGTTGGTGCTTCCAGTTCTGCTCGCGGTATAGGTGCAGGTACTGGAGCAAGTATGAAACCTGGCAATCTTAAGGTGGCGGGGTATGTAATGGGGTTGGCAACAGGGGCCAACTTCCCAATATCTGAAAATAGCACAAATCAGGCAGCCGCAATTGATTCAAACTGGACTATTTACTCATTTACGCTTACTGGAGGAGTAGGAGCAGGGTCTCGTATTTATGTCACTAAAGAAGGTTCTGATTTACCTGTCTATGATTACACCATTCCAGCTGGTTATACAAAACTAGCATTATCATTAAAAGTTAATGAAAAATACACCATATTATTTGGAAATCAAGGCTATAAGACCATACAAACTATAACTGATAATGGAGGAATATTTGTTAATGAGACGATTTCACCTTCTAGTTTGGGTTATGCCACCACAGTAAATCTAGGAAACAATATGTCCCTAGACACAGAATCAGGTACATTAAGTCAAGGAGGAAGTTCAGGTGCCACAATTACACCAATAAAAATAAAAGCAGATAATGGATACCAATTACCAATTAGTTGGGGTGTTGGTAATGGATTGACTTATACAAGAAGTACCGCTTCAACTGCAACAATTACTGGCACAATCCAAAGTGCAAATGTTGTTGTTACTATTCCAGATGCAACAATTGTAGAATCTGGGATTCAAACATCAACAGGAAATTCAAATTACACTATAAATGGAGATGGAGTATTTATTGATCCTAGTCTAACCATAGATTATAGTGACAATATTTTGGGAGCTAGTGTATTGATTCGTAATTTAAATTCTGGGGATACATTGAATTACACCCCAATAAATGGAATTTCAGGCACATACAACTCAAACACTGGAATATTGACTTTGACTGGCACTACAACTTCTGAAAATTATCAAGAAGCCTTAAGGAGTGTAAAGTTTTCTACAACATCTGATAATATAGAAAGTAGAATTATAGATTTTGTATTGGGTAGCGGATTGTATTTTGATGGGACTGGACATTTTTATGAATATGTTACCACAACATCATCTATTAGCTGGGATATTGCTAAAACCACAGCTGAATCAAGAGAATTCTTTGGAAGACAAGGTTATCTTGTTACTTTAACAAGTGCTAAAGAAAATGAATTCGTTCGTAATAAAACCCTGGGTATTGGGTGGATTGGTGCCAGAGATATTAATAGGAATCTATCCACTGGAGCAACTTTAATAGGTGGATTAAGCAATGGTGACTGGCGTTGGGTTACTGGTCCTGAGGGTCAAGAGGATAACGAAAAAGGATTAAAGTTTTACAACGGATATATTGGATATTCACCGTCAATAGTATCAGGTCAGTATAACAATTGGGCAAGTGGAGAGCCAAATAACTCAGACTCTTTCAGAGGTGGTGAATGGGTAGTTCATATATATTCAGATACAGGACAATGGAATGATTTTCATCCAACTAATTCTGTAAAAGGATATATTGTTGAATATGGAGGTATGCCAAACGATGTCTTTATAAATATTCAGGCATACAAAACTATAGAAGTTAGCATACCTGCCTATACCATTAATTATAATCTAAACGGTGGAATTGTAACTACTGCAAATCCTTTTAGTTATACTAGCAATGATGCTGATTTTACTTTAAATAATCCTACAAGGAGTGGCCATTTATTTGTTGGCTGGAGTGGAACTGGACTGACAGATAATAATAATCTGACAGTGACAATTACGGCGGGCAGCACAGGGGATAAGTCTTATACAGCTAATTGGAAGGCAGTTGCACCCACAGCGCCTCTAGATACTTCAAGTGTGACATCAAAGACATTCAGCACGATTACAATTGCTACACAAAGTGGTTATGAATACAGTATCGATGGAACAAACTGGTATAGACATACAGAAAGTTATACTTTCACTGGATTGAATGTTGGTACTCCATACAATATTTTCTATCGCGTACCAGCTAAAACAGAATTGGGAAGTATTTCAGAAGCCAGTGATTCTTCACCAGCCTTATCCGTCAGGACTAAATATGCACCTACCTTGTCCATCTCTGTAACACCAGAATCAGTAACTTATCCTGGAAATATTGAGATAGTAGCAAGCTTGACTGGTGCAGATAATCTTGGTGATAAAGAGATACATTTTTATGATGGAGAGAGTTATCTTTTAAAAGTTACAACCGATGGAAATGGTAAGGCTACATTTATAGAGCGGAACCCTACACCTAAAGTATATAGTTTTAGCGCTGGATTTGGTGGAGACGATAATAATATGTCTACAGCTTCTGAAAACTTATCATATACTGTTTTAAAAGCAGAACAAGGGACTATTTCATTTAATAGTTCAGATGATATAGTGAAAACATATGGAGATTCTTCTTTCTCCTTGCCAGATGTTTCGGGCGGATCTGGAACAGGAAGCTATAGCTATAGAAGTTATAATACTAATGTTGCAACTGTTTCAGGTAATACTGTAACCATAACTGGGGCAGGTGAGTCCATCATTTATGTTAAGAAACTTGGTGATAACTACTATAATGAGTCTGCTGAAGTTGGAATAAAAGTTATTGTTAGCAAGAAGAGCATAAACATTAGCGGGATGGGTGTGGAAGATAAAGAATACGATGGCAATAGGTTTGCAACAATTGATGGCAATAATGCTGTACTTGTTGGAATTAAGAATGGAGATGCTGTTAGTATTAACTACTCTTGGGCAACTGCAGCTTTTTCCGATACAAACGCAGGAAATAACAAAACAGTGACTTTTAAGGGATTTGCCTTAGGAGGGGAGGATGCTGCTAACTATATACTTGAATCACAACCTGTAAGTATAAGTGGGGACATAACACCAAGACAAATAACTGTAAGTGGTATTACTGCATTGGATAAAGTATATGATGGTAATACTAGGGCAATTTTGATTTGCTCTAATGTAAAGTTTGATCGTAAGCTCGAAAGTGATAGTCTTTCTATAACTGCAACAGGTACCTTTACAAGTAAGGATGTTCAAAGAGATGCTATAGATGTTAATATTTCAGAATTTATATTGGGTGGAAATGATACAGTTAATTACCAGCTTTCAACAACAGGACAACAGGCGACTATATCTGCAAAGATTACTCCAGCCACAATAAGAGTAACACCAAAGAGTGATCAGTGGAAATTTTATGGGCAAGCAGATCCAATTCTGGAATTTGATTCAATTGGTGCTGTTACAGTTGAAACGCCTGCATTTACTGGAAGTCTGAGTCGTGAAACGGGTGAAGCTATATCAAGTAACTATGCTATAACACTTGGCAGCTTGTCACTTAGTGACAATGGAGTATTTTTAGCTAAGAACTATAATTTAGTATTCAATGATGAGCCAGTATATTTTGAAATTAAAGAATATACTACTACAAAATTAGCTACTTCAACACCAAATGGAGAAAATGGTTGGTTTAAGGAAGCATCTTTTACTCTAAATGCACCAGAGGGATATACGATAAGTACTAGTAATGATTTAGATGGAAAGACTTGGACAGGTTACTTAACTCTTGATCATACTGATGTTGATTCTAAAGAAGCAACTTACTATTTGAGAGATAACAGTACTAGTGTTGGTGCAATATCTACAAGTAAAACATATACTTTTAAAGTAGATAAAACTCTTCCAAGTATTACAAATATAAGTGGAAATGTTGATGAGTGGCAAAATACAGATATCACATTAACCATTTATGCCAACGATACAGGCAGTGGACTTGCTGAAGCAGCATACAGTTTTGATGGTGGTATCACATGGAAGTCAGATAATAGTAAGGCCTATGATTCAAATCAGATAATTGATGGAAACACTATTAAAGTTAAGGACTTGGCTGGAAATATAAGTAGTTACTCTGAAGAAATCACAATTTCCAAAATAGACAAAGAGAACCCTGTTACACCTATGGTTGCCTTAGATAATAGAGCTCCAAGAAGTGTTTGGTATACTTGGTATCCAAATATAACAATTGTACCAGAAGATTATGCTGAAGGAAGTGCTCCTGAAGTAACTTACTACAAATTATGGAATACCAGTTCTAGTACTAATAATGCTGAACCAGAAAGTGGAACTGTGCTTACTGGCCAACCAAAAGTCACTAGCGATGGAATCTGGAAGTTAAAGGTTTGGACAGTGGATGATGCAGAGAATATATCTTTATCTTCTCTGATTACAATTAAAATAGATACTACACCATATTTACCACCTAGTAGTATTGTTATAATTAATGGTCAATCGATTAGCGCTGGGACAGAAACAAAGTCAACAATAGATGGAATTTCCACTACATTAGTCCAAGTCAATAACCAAGTAGTAGAAATGAAAATAGAAGAAGAAATTAAGAATAATACAAGTGGAGTTGTTAACAACATACAGATTATTTCTTATGACAAAGCTTCTGAAGTGGTTTCATTCCAACTTACAGGAGATACGGTTAAAAAGTTGGAGGAAAATGCTTTTAATATATCAGTTAAAAACAATGATATTGAGTATATTATTCCAGCAAAAGAACTAACTATAAGTAAGGTTGCTGAAACATTAAATATTCTAAATAGAGACCTTATTGATATTAAGATAGAAGTCAGAATTAAAAAAATAGAAGAGCTTGTAATTGAAAAGTATAAGCAATTTGTAGAAGACAATGGTTCTGAGCTTATTTTCCCACCAGTAACCTTTGAAGTGGTTGCAAATACAATTAGAATAGATGGATCAACTGATGAAGTAAAAATCAATAAATTCAGTAACTTCGTAGAAAGAATTATGGAAATACCCGCTGGGACTGATCCAAGTAAAATTAGCACAGGAATTGCATTTAACTCAGATGGCACCTATGCACATGTGCCAACCACAATATTTAAAAAAGATGGAAAGTGGTTTGCAAAAATAAATTCCTTAACAAATTCCACATACTCTCTGATCTGGAATCCAGTGATTGTAGAATCAGTAGTTAATCATTGGTCGAAAGAAGCAGTAAACGACATGGCTTCAAGATTAGTAATTATAAACCCAGATAAGTTCATGCCAAATCAAAATATAACAAGAGGAGAGTTTGCAGAGTATATAACAAGAGCACTTGGAATAAATAGAGAAAGTGCAGTTACAGAAAAGAAATTCACAGATGTAAATACAACACACGAATTAGCGTACTCAATAGAAATTGCATCAGAGTATGGAATCATCAATGGATATCCAGATGGAACTTTTAGACCAGATGAACATATCAGTAGAGAAGAAGCTATGGTAATGTATTCTAGAGCAATGGATATAATTGGGTTGGCAGAAAAAGATAGCAATATAATAAACAACTATACAGACAAAGACAGGGTATCTAGATGGGCATACAATGATGTTAAAAAGACAGTAAGTGCAGGGGTATTTAACGGAAAAACCATAGGAACAATTAATCCAAAAGACACCTTTACCCGTGCAGAAGCAGCAACTGCAATAAGGAATTTATTAGTAGCATCCGAATTAATCAACAAATAGTAATCAATTTTGATATACCTCCTTGATTCATGGAGGTATATTTATCTTATCAATGCTTGTAAGAGACAGGTATCTGTCTGTATCCTATTTAGCAAATTGATTTGTCTAATTGTATAAGAACTAATTACTCTTAATATCTACAAAATATAAAAATATGCCCGGGTAAGCTTGATATAGCAGTCCCGGGCATTATAATTTGAGTATTATAGGATACACAGTAATTTCTACAATTGTTCTTATTGCAGATAATTTCTATTCCCTATTTATCTCTTTTAGCTCATACAAATCATCTCTTCTATTGCTGAGAAGAGTAACTGTACCTGATTTTCTAGAACGTTTTAGTAATTCTAAATCTAAGTCTCCAACGATTACCATTTCAATATTTGGCGTACATTCGGCCATGATTCCATCTCTTGCAAATGAGAAATCAGAAGGTGTAAATATAGCGGATTGTGCATATTGGATGTCCATGTTTTCAACATGAGTCAAGTTTCCTACAGTACCAGCAATTACAGTATATATTTGGTTTTCAACCGCTCTTGCTTGAGCACAGTATCTTACCCTTAGGTAACCTTGCCTTTCATCTGTACAGAAGGGAGTGAAAATTATATTGGCTCCTTTTTCAGTAACAATCCTAGCAAGTTCTGGGAACTCAATATCATAGCAGATTAGGATTGCAATTTTCCCACAATCAGTATCAAATACTCGAATGCCATCACCTGTTGAGATTCCCCACCATTGTTTTTCGTTTGGAGTTATATGCAATTTATATTGCTTCTCGATAGTACCATCTCTCCTAAATAGATAAGCAATATTATAGATTTTACCATTTTCTTCTACGAAATGAGAACCGCCAATTATGTTAACGTTATATCTTACAGCAAAATGTGTAAACATTTCTAAGTATCTTTCAGTAAATGTAGTTAAGACCCTAACAGACTGACTAGGAGTATCTTGATCAACAAAAGAAAGCAATTGAGTTGTGAATATTTCAGGAAATACTACAAAGTCAGAATTATAGTTTGAAGCAACATCAACATAATATTCACATTGATGAGCGAATTCTTCAAATGAGTTGATTTTCTTCATCATATATTGAATTACGCTAACTCTTACTGGATATGCAGTTTTGAACTGATGCTTACTATTGGGTTGGTACTCAATATTACTCCATTCCATTAATGTTGCATATTCTAAAGATGCCTTGTCTTCAGGCAAATACTTTTTGATTATTCTCTTTAAAACGAATCCATTTACAAGTTGAAAGGTTAAAATGGGATCATAAATATTATGCTTAATCACTTCATTTACATATTCTTTAGGTGATAATTCGGAGGAGTGATTGTGGTAATTTGGGATTCTACCACCAATAATAATACTCTTTAAATTTAATTTTTCAGCAAGTTCTTTTCTTGCTTCGTATAATCTTTTTCCAATCTTCATATTTCTATAATCAGGGTGAACCATAACTTCCATTCCATATAAATTATAGCCATCAGGATCATGATTTGTTATATAACCATCATCTGTTATCTCATCCCATGAGTGCTGTTCATTGTACTCATCAAAATTTATTATCAAACTTGAGCTTGATCCAATAATAATTCCATCATATTCGATGCATATTTGTCCCTCTTGGAATAAGCTGATATGGCTCAATAACTGATCTCTTTCCCAGGGGAGCATTTTAGGAAAGCATAGTTTCTGTAATGCTATTATTTCATTATAGTCCTTAGGTTCAATATTTCTCACTATAAGCTTACTTTCAAATCTAGATAAATCATATTCAGACATTTGTAACCTCCTTGTTTTAAACTCTTATGTTATTAAATATACCCTTTTAGAGTTAGATGAAATTATATTTCTGAGACACACTTGTTGTAATCTCTATCTATATATATCGATACATGCTAAATAGTATCGTAAGGTCAGATTTATAAGACAGGCAAAATTATAGACAAAGAGGAGTTATTAAAATCAGCAATGGGTATAAGTGATAACATAAATAGGGAGTATGTTTAAATATTTTTTTCTAAAGGCAGGATAAAGATTTCAATAAATTCAATACTTAAATGAGGAGATAAGATTATGATAAAAGAGTATTTGGTAATTTTGATTATATCCCTATTGGTTGATATGTTTTGGCATATTTTTATTGCGCCTAAATTGTTTAGAACACAAATTGGTCATCTTATGGCCAAAAAGGCAAAGATGTATGCTGCAATCTTATTTTATTTGGTAAATGCTGGGGCTATATTGGTATTTGTAATTAATCCATCTATTGAAAAACAAGATTTTATATATGCCATTAGAAATGGTGGTTTCTTAGGATTCTCAATGTATGCAACATATAACTTTACTAACCTTGCTCTACTTAAGGATTGGCCATTAAAACTAACACTTTTGGATCTATCCTGGGGAACATTTTCTACTGCAACTACTTCACTTATAGTATTTAGAATTTTTCAGAACTTATAAAACAACTGATAAAATAAAGATGGTAGGGGTATATTTTTATCATAGACACTTTTATAGATTCTTATAAAATGATATTAAAAATACAAGGAGGGCGATGACGTGGAGCATATTTTAAAGGAAGTTAAGGATTTTTATAAGGTTATAAAACTTAAGGAATTTAGAAAAACTGAGGGTGTTGTATTTGATGTAATGGTTAAATCCATGATTCCTAAAATTGATGGTATTGATAGGGTTCTTCACCAAAAAGGTGCTACATCTCCAGGGAAAGTAGGCTCAGTTGAAAAAGCTTGGTACATGCACACTCACCAGGAAGATAATCTAATCGTCCTTCATGGAGTAAGATATGTGGAGCTTTATATGCCAGAGCATGGCAAAATTGAAAGATTTACCGTTACACCTGATTATATTGAACAAAACGGAGAAAGGATATTAGAGGGTGGTGGCCTAGTAACTTGGTCTACAAATGTGTTTCATAGGATAACCAGCGGTGATGATGGATCTGCTTCCATTAATCTTGCAACTCATTTAGAAGGATTTGATGTAAAGACTAATTTCAACATTTATGATCTGGACGTTGAAACAGGAAAGTATGAGTTATTAAGGGAAGGATATAAGGATCAGAAGTAAACAAGTTTTAAATAAAATACAAATGACCTAATTCTGTGTTAGTTAGACTGCAAAAGATATTATATATAGACTCTAATTTATACCAGTATCAAATTAAACTTTGTGTTCTTGTGATATTGGTATTTTATTTGTACAATCTAAAAGCAACTATAATTGTCTGAGTTAAAACCAGAAGTAATGGGATACTTAATTAGATTATAAAGGGATAAGTACACAATTAAAGAAATACTTTAAAAAATGATTATCAACATGGTATAATTAAAAAAATATTCACAGTAAAGACTGTCGGTACAATACATAGAAAATAAATATTGGGGGTTTTATATGTTAAAGATGTTTCGTGGTATGATAATTGCCTTACTTCCGGCAACATTTGTTTCGATTTACTTATTTCGTGAGAAAGCCATTCTTCTTATTTTAGTTGGAATAACAGTTGCTGTTGTTTCTGAAGCGCTTTTTCAGTTTATCTTTAAAAGAAAGTATACTTATAAGGATGGAGGGGCAATAACAACAGGACTTCTTCTAGCCTTGTCTGTATCACCATCCACACCACTTTATGTCCTGGGGGCATCAGCAGCAGTAGGAATTATAGTGGGAAAACAAGCTTTTGGAGGATTTCCAAAGAATCTATTTAATCCAGCACTTTTTGGTCGCCTTTTTCTTATTCTGGCATTTCCAACTGCTATGTCTCCATGGTTATCACCAATTGATATGGTTTCAACCACAACACCTTTAAGAATGCTTAGAGATTCTGGAATAACAACGCCAATATTGGATATTTTTATAGGAAATATTGGTGGTAGTATAGGAGAAGTTTCAGCCTTGGCACTTCTAATTGGAGCTGCCTATTTAATCTATAAAAAATATGCAAATTGGAGAATACCAGCTAGCTGTTTAAGTGCAGTTGTTCTTGTGGCATTACTTAATGGTCAAGACCCATTATTTCACTTGTTTTCTGGGAGTGTACTCCTAGGAGCCTTTTATATGGCTACTGACCCAATAACTTCTCCTAAATCAAATGAGGGAAGAATAATTTTTGGAGCTTTAATAGGTATAATCATAATGTCTATTAGATTATGGGGATGGGTTCCTGAAGGAACTACTTTTGCTATCCTTGGAATGAATTATTTTGTACCATTGATTAATGGAGAAGTAACGAGAATTAAAGCTGAAAGAGCTAAAAAATTAGCATAGGTACAAATAGTAATTATATTTAGATTTATATAAACAAACAAAAGCTCGGCCTCTCTTAAGAATAAGAAGCTGAGCTTTTATAATACTTATTTAGATTTAATACTCAGGAGGTAATGCCATCATCTCCTCGTAGCTGAAAACAGGTCCATCTACACACATATAATGACTTCCTACTTTACAGTGTCCACATTTACCCGCTCCACACCTCATATGAGTTTCTAATGTAACAAGAATATTTGTAGGTTTCATTCCCAGATCCATAAGATCTTTTGCTAATTTCTTTATTCTTTCTGGTGATGCACATAGTAATGCTGTAGTTTCTGACCAATCAAGATCTAGACCAGGAAGTAAATCATTTACATATCCACTATGAGCATCCACAATATCCGTTGGATCCTTAAGGGCATATTTGACCTTGAAATTTGGTACCTTGGCCCACTCAATCATTTCATCTTTATATAGAAGTTTTTCATACCTTAGGGCACTTGCCATTACATAAACATCCTTGAAATCTTGATAGTTAGTAATTACAGGTTCTATTACTGTTCTAAGTGGTGCCATGGCAACTCCAGATCCTATGAAGATAAGATTTCTTCCCTTAAGCTCATCATAGGGGAAGGCACGACCATAAGGACCTCTTAAACCTATTTTATCTCCTACCTTCATGTTGAATAAAGTATTGGTAACTGAACCAACGTTTTTAAAGTCAAATACTATTTCATCAGTCTCATCTGGTCCAAAAGGTATGGATAGTGGAACTTCACCTTCACCAAATACAGTAACCTGGAAGAATTGCCCCTTGTGCTCATAGTTCTTATGAAGTTCAGGGTCGTCATATTTCATAAAGATACGTTTTATTTCTGGAGTTTCATCCTTAATACGAGTTATTGTTGCAACATCAGGGGTGAAAAGTCCATGCTGAGATTTTAATTCCCGATCTATAATCTCATGACGTATTTTTGTGATTTGATGTATAGCTGGTGGTTCTGGATTCTCTTTAGCTGCTTTTTGCATCGATCCAATAATATCTATAATACTTATATAAGTTGGGCATACATCAGTGCATCTACCGCAACCAGAACAGCCCTTATAACCAAATCTTTCCTCGATATACTTAAGCTTATCATATATTCTATATCTAACTCTTGAAACTGCATCTCTAGGATTATGGTATTCTGCATTTCTTGTAAAGTGCTCACTTTGACATGAATCCCAGTATCTAACTCGTTTACCTAGATTTTCATTGCTGTTTTCTTCCACCACATTAAAGCAAGTACAAGTAGGGCAGACATTGGTACAACCAGTACATCCTATACATGCATTGGCTTCATCAAGCCAGAAATCAGCATTAAAAGTCTTTGCCATATCATCCCAAAGATTGGTTAAATCCATCTTAAGAGGGAAACTTTCTTCAACTTTTGCCATTAAATCATCTTTATCTTTTAGCTTCCCATCATCAGTCTCAATAAAATAGTGCTTAGCTTGACTAATTAGTCCTTCCCCTTTTGGAGTAGCAACTTCTACTAGATAATATGAATCAAAAGGTGTTAGTGCTAAGTCATATCCTACAGTTGAAAAAACTCCTGTTTTAACGGATGTACAAAAACAATGGGGACCAGCTTTTAGACAGTTTACAGCAACTATTGTAGTTTCATCCCGTCTAGACTTATAATTTGGGTCTGGAAACTCTCTTAGGAAGAATCTATCTGTATAAGCAATACCATATGTATCACAAGCTCTTATGCCATATAAGATTCTATTCTTTGAGTGTTGATGATGAAGATCTTCTACTTCCACATTATCTCCGCTACGTTCCCATTTAAATAGTCCTTCTTTTTGTTCAAAGACCATTTCTTTAACTGGTAAAGTTAGATTAATGTAGTCTTCAGTTCTATCTCCTGCACCTAATGGAAGAAGCTGAATGTCTTTACCTTTTCCAACTGGAACATATACAGATGAGCTATCATTCCAGATTCCAAGAACTTTATCTAAAAGATCTTTATCAAGAGTATATAGTTTACTAGTTTTCATTATTCCACCTCGATTCTAACAGCTGAAACTTTCAGTGCTGGTATATTAATAATTGGATCTAGATTTTGTCCTGTAAGTCTATTGGCAGGTGATTCTGCAAAATGAAATGGAACAAAGAGTGTTTTTTCATTTATACGATTTGTAATCATTGCCGGCGCAACTATACTGCCTCTAGCTGAAGTAATTCTAACTGGTTGATGATCCCTTATTCCAAGCTCTTCAGCATCCTTTGTGTGTATTTCAACAAACCCATGGGGATATTCTAATGCCAGTGTCCATACTTTACGTGTCATGGTTCCAGTGTGGTACTGGTGAGTTACTCTTCCTGTCGTTAATAGGAATGGATATTCCTCACTCCTCTGATCACCTATGAACTCGAAATCATTTACAGTAAAGAGCCCCTTGCCTCGTTTAAATTCACCTACGTGTAAAATAGGAGTACCAGGATGTTCCTTATCAGGACATGGCCATTGTATTCCCACTTCTTTTATTCTCTCATGGGTGATACCCCCATATAAGGGAGCTGCCACATTGATTTCATCCATAATGTCAGAGGGATCCTTGTAATCTACATCCATGCCAATTCTCTTCATTATTTCAATAATAATTTCCCAATCAGGTTTAGAGTCTCCAACTGGTTCAATAACCTTATTGATCATTTGAACTCTTCTGTCTGTATTAGTATAGGTTCCATGTCTTTCTAAGAAACTAGCAGCAGGTAGTATTACATCTGCAAATTCTGCTGTCTCAGTCATGAAAATATCTTGAACTACTAAGAAAGGAACCTTTTCAAGACAATGGATTGTATGGGTCTGATCAGGGTCTGATAACACTGGATTTTCTCCAACTATGTAAGCTGCCTTCATTGTTCCTTCTTCCATTAGGTTAAACATCTGAATAATATTTCTACCTCGAAGACAGGAAAAATCTCCCCAAACTTTAGTATAGTGTTCTTTGGTTTCTGGCCATTCTGGTCTTTGGTAACCAGGTAGAAAATCTGGCAAAGCACCCATGTCTCCTGCACCTTGGACATTGTTTTGACCACGAAGAGGATTAATTCCAGTTGATGGCCTTCCCACATGACCAGTTATCATTGCTAGATTAGCTAATGCTCTTATGCTTTTTACTGCAGTTGTTTGTTGAGTTACACCCATTGTAAAGAGAATCATAGCTTTATCAGTGGTAGCATATTTACGGGCAAATTGTCTAATTAGATCAGCTGGTACTTTCGATATGGTTTCAGCCCATTCTGGAGTACAATCTTCAACAGATTTTTTCATTTCTTCATAGTTTTCCGTACGAGTTTTAATAAACTCTTCATTTACTAGATTTTCCTTAATGATTACGTGTATCATTGCATTGATCATAGGCAAGTTTGTCCCTGGTTCTATAGGCATATAAGCATGAGCAAAATCAGTAAGTCTTATTTTCCTAGGATCAATAACATAAAGTTCAGCACCTTTTTCTAGGGCTTCAAATATTCTTGTACTAGCCAGTGGATGTTGCTCAGTTGTGTTCGAACCAATAACCATAATTAGTTCAGCATCACTAATATCATCCATTGTATTAGTTGCACCACCGGTTCCAAAGGAGGTAGAAAGACCTTCTACCGTTGGACTGTGTCAGAGGCGGGCACAGTGGTCAATACTACTAGTTTTAAGTCCTGCTCTTGCAAGCTTTGCCATAAGGAAATTTTCTTCATTGGTACATCTTGCTGATGAGATTAGTCCAATATGGTCGGTATTATCCTCGGCAATCATTGCATTCTTAAATCCTTCTGCAACCCTATCTAAGGCTTCGTTCCAACTAGCTTCTCTAAAAGTACCGTCTTCTTGTTTGATTAAAGGGCTAGTTAAACGTCGGGAATCTCTTACAAATGCATAACCATGCCACCCTTTTGAACATAGTTTTCCTTTGCTGACTACGTGATTATAGCTAGGTGTAATTCCTAAAACAGTGTCATCATCTGCAACATTCACATAAATACCACAGCCACAACCACAATAACCGCAAGTGGTTTCTACACGTTTCAATAAAATCCCTCCTTCTTATTATGTAAGTTAATTTCGAAATATTCACTCTTTAATTTTAACCTATTTTTGATTTTTAAACAATAAGTGTAAAACTTTTTGCTGTAGCTTTGACAAAACAAAGGAGAAATTTATTTACATGGAATACAATAAATGAATCAAAATATTATATATTGATAAATATAAATGGGTAGTATAAGGCTATTATGTTTTGTGGTAAAATGGGAGTAGGATTTTCTATAGAATAATTTTAAATTAATGAATATTAAGGGTTGAAAGGGGTACGTTAAGGGAATTAAATATAAGAATTAGTATGTAGATTAAGATAGAAAAGAGAAGTTAGTTAAGAATAGATCAAAATAGATAGGAGAATAGATATGAAAAAAAGATTGATAGAGTCATTAATAGGAGGAGCATTACTTGGATTAGTCTGCGTAGTTGGAGCAAGTGTGCGCTCTGGATTTACTGCTTCACCTAACTTTATATTTTCTCTTTGGTATAATCGTGTTATCATTGGATTGGTGATTGGAGCTCCTTGGTGGAAATTAGCTACTAGTAAATCATTACTTAGGGGAGGAATTTTAGGACTATTGGTGTCTTTTGCTTTTTATAGCTCAACGGGATTTCAAGATCCCATAAGTTTCATTGCTGGAATAGTATATGGAGTAATTATAGAAGCTTGGCTTGTAAAAAGGAAGCTATAAATTTGAACTAGTGTGTATTTATAACAGGTTAGGTTGGTGATTTGATGATTAAGATTGAAAATGTATCTAAAAATTTCTTAATAAATGGCAAGGAAGAAAGAGTGATAATTGATTTTAATATTAACATAAATAAAAAAGAAATATTTGGTTTAGTTGGAGAAACAGGAAGTGGAAAATCTACCCTACTAAGAATGTTAAATGGTTTTATTGAACCTGATTGTGGGAAGATTTATTTAATGGATAGGGAGCTAAATAAGGAATCTAAGCATGAATTAGTTAGAGATACATCTATGATTTTTCAGGACTTCAACTTATTGGGGAATCTCAATGTCTTGGATAATGTATTACTAGCAACTAAGTTTAGGAAGGGGAATAAAGAGGATCTAATAAAGAGAGCGAGAGAAATACTTGAATTTGTTGGATTATCTGATTTCGAACGTTCTTACACAAGAACGCTATCTGGTGGCCAAAAACAAAGGGTGGCAATTGCAAGAACACTAATGACGAGTCCAAAGATTATTTTATGTGACGAGCCTACATCTGCTTTGGATGATAAGATGAGCTATGAGATTTTAAAACTCTTAAAGGAAATAAATGAGAAGTTTGAAACTACCATAGTTATAGTATCTCATGATATCTCTGTAATAAAGGCTCTGTGTTCAAGAGTTGCAATAATTGAAGGAGGAAAGATTGTTGAGGTTTTATCCTTGAATCCAAAGGAAATCCATCCTATTTCCTATAAGGAGGCTTTGATAAGTGATTAATAATTACATTGAGACCTTTAGCAAATATCAAGGACAACTTTTAAATGCATTTATAGAAACAATAGACATGATGTTCACTGCAATGGTATTTACAATTTTATTTGGAATGGTATTTGGATTTATAATGTTTATTACTAGAGCTGATGGGATATATAGAAATAAGTTGATGTATTTCTTAGTGTCAGGAGTTTTAAATGTTCTAAGGTCTATACCTTATATTCTCTTTATAATCGTAATTATTCCTTTTAATCGATTATTAATTGGAACCGGTTTTGGTGTTGATGCTTCAAAAATACCCTTAAGCTTAATTGGAATTTCAACATTTGCTCGTTTTGTAGAACAGGATTTTTTAGATGTTAATAAGAATATTTACGAAACATCCTATGCGCTAGGGGCAAATACATTACAGTATCTTACACATTTTTTATTAGTTGAGGCAAGATCTGGCTTAATACTAAGCTTTACTTCTACCACTATTAGTCTACTTTCTTATTCCACAGTGATGGGAATTATAGGTGGAGGAGGTTTGGGGTATTTGGCCATAAGCGAAGGATATCAGAACTTCAATTATAGTTTAATGTGGATTATAATTATACTCATGATAGTATTGGTTCATTTTGTTCAGACAACAGGAAATACAATTTCAAGAAAATATGACAAGAGATAATGGAGATGATTAAAAATGAAAAGAGTGGTATTAGTAGTATTTGTAGTTTTATTAAGTCTTTCAATAGTTGGATGTAATAATGAAGAGGCACAGGAAATTAATGAACTTCATGTAGGAGTATCATTTTACCCAATGAAAGATATTCTATTACTAATTGAAGAAGATTTAAGAAACGATGGGTTTGAATTAATAATTCATGAATTTACTGATTATCAAGCACCTAACAATCTTCTGAACAATAAGGAATTAGATGCGAACATGATCCAACATGATTATTTTCTGCAATCATTTAACAAGGCCAACAATGCCAATCTAGTAACTGTTCAACCCATATACCACGCAATTTTTGCCTTATATTCTAAGGAATATAGCTCGCTAGATGAAATTCCAGATGGTACTAGTATAACCCTACCAGATGATTCAACAAACTTGAGTAGAGCTCTTTATTTACTTGGTCAAAATGGGATGCTGACCTTTAAAGATAACAAGACAACAGAATTAACAATTGATGATATAGAATCTAATCCAAAGAATCTGGTATTGGATGACAAGGTACCCTTAACTAGTTTAGCTCAAAGATATACTGAAACAGGATTGGCTACAATGTACCCAACATATGCTAAAAGCCTAGAATTAGTTGGGGATGAACAAAGACTGTATGTTGAGATTCAGGATGAAGTTACTGAAGGGTATGCAATTTCTTTAGTAGTTAGGGAAGATAATAAGGACAGTGAAAAAATACAAGCACTTATTAAACACATAACAAGTAACAAGGTAAGAGAGTTTTTGATTGATAATTATAGTTGGGCTAGCAAACCAGCCTTTTAAAAAAATCTAGAATAAAATAATTCATAGTATAAGTAAAGGACATTAGGAAAAGCCATCCTAATGTCCTTTTAAATCTTATTCTACTATAAATGAAATTTTTACATTCACTCTGTAATTTATTATTCTACCCTCACGAACGATAGCTTGGAAATCTTTAACATAAACTGAAGTTATGTTTTTAACTGTTTTTGCAGCTTCTGTTACAGCTTCTTGAGTTGCAGCTTCCCAACTTTCTGGAGATTCTGCTAAAATTTCAACTATTTTTACTACTGCCATTTCATTTCCTCCTTTAATACTACAATAGATTTACCGTATTAAACTTTTACCCTTAAAAAGTCATAGTAAGCATAACTAAAAACATAAAGGCTAATAATTACTTATAGATATATATTTAGATCCTGTAAAAAATTAAAATTATCCAATTAGATTAAAACCTATAATCAAGGAAATATATAATATTGACTAGAATAAAAAGTTCATGATATATAAGGTGTTGATATTTTAATAATTTTTGGGGGGTAATAAGATGGATAATTTTACTACAATTAATACTTTTATTGAAAAGCCTATAGATGAAGTGTGGAAAATGTATACAGTGACATAACATATGGTTAATTGAAATCATGCAAGTGATGGTTGGCAAGCTATACTTGATAATTTTTAAAAATATGTTAGTTCAACTTAAGATGGAGTTTAAATTGTTATTAGGAATATGAAGGAGGGAAGAAATGTCAAATATTAATAAACATTATATTTATGTTTTAAAGTTAGTTCCAAGATTGATAATTAAAAGTAATTGGACAAAAGACGATGAAGAGATTGTAGACAGGCACTTTGAATATTTGAAGGAGCTATTAAGGGCTGGGAAACTGCTTCTAGCAGGGAAGACTTCAGGTCTTGATGATAGAACATTTGGGATAGTAATTCTAGAGGTAGACTCTGAAAAAGAAGCAAAAGATATTATGGAAAAGGATCCTTCTGTTATAGAAGGAGTTATGATGGCAGAGTTATTTCCTTATGATGTTGCATTATTAAAGAGGTAGTTTTTATAAGCCCAAAATATGGAGGTATTAGAGGTTATGTTAGAAAATAATAAAGGATACAAGGATATTGATGAATATATTGCCCGATTTCCAGAGGATATTAAAGAAAAACTAATGAGGATAAGAAAAACGGTAAGACATGCAGCACCAGAAGCAATTGAGAAGATAAGTTACCAAATGCCAACCTTCTATTTGGAGGGAAATCTGGTTCACTTTGCAGCATTCAAGAGTCATATTGGCTTCTATCCTACACCTAGTGGAATAACATCATTTGAAGATGAGTTAACTCCCTATAAAAGATCAAAGGGATCAATAATATTTACTCTTTCAGAGCCTATACCCTATAATCTTATTGAGAAAATAGTTAAGTTTAGGGTTAAAGAAAATTTGGAAAAGGCAAGAACTAAAAAGAGAAAGAAATAAATTTTTAGATTGAGGTGTTAAAATTGATAACTTATAGAAATTGCAATGAAGTTAGTATAGATAGTATTTATGAAGCTTTTACAAAAGGTTTTTCAGATTACATCATTAATATTAGTCTACCTAAGGAGGAGTTTGTTAGGAGGTTTTTTGGGCCAGAAGGAAATACACTGGAGAACTCAATTATAGCTTATGATGGTGAAAAACCAGTTGGTCTAAATTTGGGAGGAATAAAGATATATGAGGGAATAAAAACTCTCAGATGTGGTGCGCTTTGTATTCATCCTGATTATAGAGGAACAGAAGTAGGCAAGATTCTGTTTAATATGCATAAGGAAATAGCCAATGAAAATAGTTGTAAGCAAATGTTCCTAGAGGTTATTGTGGGAAATGACAGGGCGATTAATTTTTATAATAAGAGACATTATGGAAAGGTATATGATTTGTCATACTATACTCATACTAATCCTAGTAGTATAATTGGAAAATTACCGGAAGACATAGTAATTAATAGGAATAACATGGAGGATATAATAACCCTAAATGATAGAATAAGTGATATTCATATAAACTGGCAAAATAATTTTGATTATATATGTCATATTGATACTATCATTAACTATGGTCTTTATGATAACTCAAATCTTATTGGAGGAGCATGTATTAATCCAACTGGAAAAATTCATTTCTTATGGATAGATCCAAAATACAGGGGGAGAGGTATTGGCAGTGGAATTATTGACTTTGCTGTTAATGATCTTAACTTAGACAAGCTACACATAAGTTTTCCAAATAATGCTATTCTATTAGGATTTATTAATAAACTAGGATTTGCTAAAGACTCGATTTCACAGTATGAAATGTATTTGACATTAAAATAATATATTAAGAAAATTATTTATTGACCTTATCGTAGGGTCATAGTTTATTGTATTTACTAGGAGGTGAACCATGGAATACACAATTAATAACACTGCCAAGCTTGTGGGGATCAGTTCAAGAACTCTTCGTTACTATGATGAGATCGGACTCTTGAAACCAAAAAGAATCAGCTCCAATGGTTATAGAATTTATGGACAAAAAGAAATAGAGAGACTTAAAGAAATAATATTCTATAAGGAAATGGGATTGCCGCTAGATGAGATTCAAAGAATTATTTCATCAAAGGAATTTGATGGATTATCAGCTCTTAAAGATCATTTGGAAAATCTTTTATCCCAGAGAAATAAACTAGATGACAAGATCTTGAATGTGGTAAGTACAATAAGGTCTATGAGAGGGGAAGATAAAATGAGTAAGGAAGACTTTGAGGAGTATATTGAAAAATTAGTTGATGATAATGAGATAGAATATGGTGAAGAAGTAAGAAGAGAATATGGCAATGACAGTATGGATAAATCTAACCATAAATTATCAAATATGACTCGAGAGGAATTTTTTAGAATTGGAAAACTAACTACTGATTTAAATCAAACATTAAAAGAAGCTGTTTTAGAAGGAGACACAAAGAGTGACTTAGCAAAAAAAGTTTTTGAGCTCCACAAGGAATGGTTATGTTTTTACTGGGATGATTACAGTAAGGATGCTCATTTGGGAGTGACTCAGATGTATGTTGATGATCCAAGATTCTTTTCATACTATGAAAACATAGCGCCATCTAGTGCCATATTTTTAAGAGATGTTGTTATAAACTTTGCAAAATAAGCTATATAAGATATAAAGTGGGACTACAAATTAGGTAGTTCTATTTTTATTTATTATCAATTAATATTATTTTTTTATACACGCAAGATACAACTGAAATCATGGATGATAAATTCAATTTTTTTCATTCAAATTCAATACTTATAGTATAATTATATTGAAACAAAATATATTTGAAAGCGAGAATAATATGATTATAAGACTTGACTTAAAAGATTATGATTTTGATGCTAAAATTATTAAGAGAGAAGCTGCTAGAGCAATAATTTCAAAGGATAATGAGTATCTCATGATTACAAGTAAATACGGAGATTACAAATTTCCTGGTGGTGGAGTTAAGAATGGAGAAGACTATATTGATGCCCTTGTAAGAGAAGTAAAAGAAGAGACAGGTTACCAAATAATACCTGGATCTGTAAATGAATACATAACTGTAATAGAGAGAAGAAAAGGTACTAAGGGTGATGTTTTGGAGATGGAATCACGCTACTATTTCTGCCAAGTAGAGTATGAATTTGATGATAAAAATCTAGATGATTACGAAGAGGAGTATGAATACAAGGAAATATGGATTGGATTAATCAAAGCCTACGGAAATAATAAGATTATTAAAGATATCAATAAATGTCCGTGGGTAACTAGAGAAAATATTGTTATTAAAAAGCTATTGAAAGCAACAGAATAGAGTTTTTTCATAAAGATACTCTTATAATGTCTAATGGCTTAAATTAATAAACTTTAAATTTTTGTTATTAAACTATAACTATCCAAATGGGTCAAAATGTTGTAAAGACTTGACTTATAAGTACTAGAGTATATAATTAATTTAACAGTTTAAATACAAATTATTACATTTTTATAGGAGGGTTACTTGATGGAGAAGATAAAAATTGCTGATGGCATACATCTATTAACTATGAATGTTGAAGACATGCTTTTTGAAGGAATATGGGAATTAGCTAATGGTGTTACTCTAAATTCATATATAGTTAAAGGGGAAAAGACAGCTATTGTTGATGGAGTTATAGGATGGGATGGAATACCAGAAACATTATACAGAAATTTAGCTGAAATCGATGTTGATCCTAAAGATATCGACTATCTTATAGTAAATCATATGGAGCCTGATCATTCAGGTTGGATAGAGAATTTTGAAAAGATCAAGGATGATTTCACTATAGTATGTACTGAAAAGGCTGCAAAATTGGTCACATCATTTTATGGAAATGAAAGGTTGCTAATTGTTAAAGAAGGGGATACATTGGATCTAGGAAATGGAAAAGTACTTAGCTTCCATCCTGTACCAAATGTTCATTGGCCGGATACTATGTATACCTATGAGAAATCAACAAAAACATTATTCTGCTGTGATATGTATGGTTCATTTGGTAAGATGGGAGAACATCATTTTGATGATGAAATGACAGAAGCTGAAGTTGAATTCTTTGAGAATGAAGGAATTAGATACTACTCAAATGTAATGACAACCTTCACTCCTATGTTAAGAAAAGCTATAGATAAATCAAAGGAATTTGAAATTAGTACCATTGCCCCAGGACATGGACCATTATATAGAAAGAACACGAACAAGATAATTGACGACTATTCAAGATTCTCTAAGTATGCAGAAGGAGCAGGTAAGAAGGAGATTACAATTCTTTGGGGATCCATGTATGGTATGACTAGAAAAGCAATAACTCATGCAGAAAAGATTCTTGCTAGAGAAGGCATTAAGGTAAATTCTTTGGAAATGCCTCTTAATAGTGATAGTGAAATGATAGCTACAGTATTTAGATCTGCAGGGATTATAATTGCTGCTCCAACATACGAATACAAGTTATTCCCACCTGTAGCAGCTGCTATGGATGAAATAGGAAGAAAGAAAATAACAGGGAAAGCTGCTTTTAGATTTGGTTCTTATGGATGGTCTGGTGGTGCGGAGAAGGAACTTAAGGAGATTGTAGAAAGAAATAAAATGAAGTGGGATTTTGTTGAATCAGTTGAATTTGAAGGCTCACCAAAACAAGAAGATTTGGACAAGGTAGAGGCTGGAATAATGGAATTAATCCAAAAAATGAAGGAAAAAATTGTAGAGTAAACGAGGGCTGAATCCAAAGGGGTTCAGCCTTTTCATGTTTAACTATTAAATTAGTAGTTATTTACTGCAAAGTATTCTTACATTAGTAGAGTTCTTATAAAGAAGTTATTTATTCACTAGAGGGGATAGTATACAGTGATATCAAATTTCTAATTCTTGAAGATAATGTTATTAGGATAAGCAAGTTTATTGTACAAACAATAAGGGAACTGAAGCTAATAACTTTAGAATTTAATATCTAGAAAGATTCCGCAATTAATATAAACAATATAAATAAATGTTGACTAATTAAATAAACAAACATACAATATATCTATTAATAGGAGGGAGATTATGGATATAGATAACTTAAGCATCGAAGAAATAAAAAAAGGATATACTTTTTCAAGAGATGCCCATTCATATAAGTGTATATCATGTAATTTAGAATATTTTATTGGGGATATATATGCTATTGATGGCAAACATTATGAGGCTTTTAAAGCTGTTAAAGTACATGTTGATAGATTTCATCAAGAGCGATTTACTAATTTAATTAACACAAAATCTAAATACAATACTTTAACTGACAATCAAAAAGATGTATTAATGATGATTCATTTAGGCCTTTCAGACAAAGATATTGCCACAAAACTTGGTATAACCCAATCAACTGTAAGAAATCAAAGATTTGTTTTTAGAGAAAAAGCAAAACAAGCAAAACTATATCTTGCCATATATGAAATGGCACTAGAGGATAAATTAAGAACTAAGGATAGTATAGTGCCAATTCACAGCACAGCAACAATGGTTGATGATAGGTATATTATTACAGAGGAAGATCAAAATAAGATTCTAAAGGGTGCATTCGAAAGTTTATCTCCATTAAAGCTAATAAGTTTTTCTGGTAAGCAGAAGAAGAAAATAGTAATTCTAACAAAAATAGCACAACAGTTCAGATCAGATGTGAAGTACACAGAGAAAGAAGTGAATGAGATTATTAGAGAAATTTATCACGATTTTGCTGAGATAAGACGATATCTAATAGAGTATGGGTATATGGATAGGACTAAAGATGGAAAAGAGTATTGGATTAAAAAGTAAGAGTATTCAATATCTCAATATTATAAACGAAAGCATGTAATACATTTTAATGTTATAAAATGGTTATATGCTTTTTGTAATTGATGTATAATGGTGTTAGTATTAAAATTTTATTATAGAGGTTATCATATGCTTGAAGAACTTATTTATGGATACATTAATATAATTATATATTTCATTATCTCTGCATCAGCGGCTCTTCTATTTGAGAAGTTTTTAGTTGTTGAAAAAGAAGTTTTTAGAAAAGTACTCCACTTTATACTATTAGGATCAATTGTAATACTTGTCTATGGATTTGAAACATGGTGGATTTCTGTAATCGCAACTGGATTATTAATAATAATGGTTTATCCTTTGTTAACCATAGGAGAGAAGATAAAAGGTTACTCTGATATGCTAGTAGAAAGAAAAAATGGAGAGATAAAGAGAAGCTTTGTAATAGTATTTATAATGTTTATAGCTATTATTACTTTGTGTTGGGGAATAATAGGCGAGAAGTACCTAGTGCTGGCCTCTATATTTGCTTGGGGATTTGGAGATGCAGCTGCAGCACTGGTGGGAGTAAAATTTGGTAATAAGTATTTCAAAGGTAATATTATAAATAAAAATAAGTCTGTTGAAGGATCTTTGGCAATGTTTTTTGTATCATTTGTTGCAGTCATTGGAATACTTCTATTGAATAACCCCAATGATGTTCATAAACATATTCCAATAGCTATAATTACAGCAGCGGTAGCTTCATTTGTTGAATTAATTAGTAAAGATGGAATGGATACTATAACTTGTCCCCTAGCATCAGCTATGGTTTTAATTCCCATGATTCATTTGATGGGAGGTTTCTAGATGAATAAAAAATCAGGAGAGAAGACACTTTTTGCATCAGTACTTATGAGCTCCCCGGGACCATTGGTACTGGGAATTGCCCTTATATTTGGAAGATCTTCCACACAACTTGCAGACTTCATTAGACGAACTATTGAACTTGTAGCAATAATCGTATCTTGGCTTGTGTTCAAAATAACTAAGGACACCAAAGATATAACTAAAGAAAGGAAACAAAGTCTGGAAAGAATTACTAATCAAACAGTTGGTTTTACCCTTTGTCTTTCAGGAATAACAATACTTTTTATAACCCTAACTTCATATAGTAGTGAGAAAGGCAATGTAATACCTGGTTTGATTATAGCGTTACTTGGTGTAGTGGTTAATTCTTGGTTTTGGATTAGATATAATAAATTGAACAAGGAAGATAGTAATAAGATATATCAAGCACAAGGTAAATTATACGGAGCCAAGGCATTAGTAGACTCTTGTGTGGCAATTGCATTAGCATTAATCGTAATAGCTCCAAATGCTCCTATTACCTATTATATAGACATTGGGGGATCTATGGTTGTTGCCTTATATATGGCCCTTAGTGGTGCAGTTACACTGCTTAAAAAGGATGAAAAAATTCTCCTATCAGATAAGTAACTTTTAAGTGAGGAAGGAACTATGTTTTGTGATGTGGAAGAAAAAATTGCAAATAAAAATAAACTTCTCTTTAATAAAAAAAGCAAAAGTTTACGAATATTAGTTGAGACTATGGATGAGATTGATCATAGATCATTAATATTGTGGGCTTTTGATTGTAGCAGACATACCTTAGACAAATTTGAGAAGAGGTATCCATATGAAAAAAGACCGAGAAATTGCTACGAGAAATCATTGGAATGGTCCTATGGAAATATCAAAATGCCTGAGGCTAAAAAAGCAATACTAGAGTGTCATAGAGTAGCCAAGGAAATAAATGATACTGTTTATAGTGCTTATTGCCATGGGATAGCTCAAGCATGCTCAACAGTTCATGTTAAAGAGCATGCTTTTGGTTTAGTTATATATGAGCTAACTGCTATGGTACTTGAAAATGGCAGAGAAAAGTATGAAAATCAAGTAACTGAACAAATAAAACATTATTTGAACAGGTTATTATTTTTTCGAGACAATAAGATTGATAACAATAGAAAATGGGCTAAATTTTTGATGAAATAGTTGTCAATTCCTTAGTTATAGGGATGCTTTTAATTCCTGTCTTCATGATGATTTTTCTAAGATTGGAGTCATACATTGCAGGAATCTTAATGTTTTTAAGGGCAATATTTAGTTTAAGAGTTCTCATCTTAGATTTGTAACGCTCCTCAAATCCAACCATACCATCACTTAAACTTTCATATAGGAAATATGAACTTTTCAAAGCATAACTAATCCCCTCTGCTGAACTTGGGCTTATTGCGCCTGCAGCTTCACCAATAAGTACTACTTTGTTATTTCCCAAATTTAACTGATTTATTCTTCTAGGTCTATTAATAAATGCACCTTCAGTTTTTGTGTTAATGAATAGACTAAATCCCATCTCTTGAAGTTTTTCCTTCAATAATTCAAACTTTTCTTTGGGGTTATCATTTAACTTTAATGCTGACCCAACTAGTATTTTGCCATCCTTAGGAATAATCCATGAATAGAAATCAGTAATACTATTATCAAAAATAGCAGTAAAGTATGGTTGATGGGAAGTATCATGAAATATTTGTTGAATAGAAATATACTGTAATGGTGAATTCAAACTACTATCTATTTGTTTTCTTACCAGGGAGTTAGCACCATCAGCACCAATTACTAATTTAGTTTCTTCGATTATATTTTTACCATTGTGGTTTAATGATACCTTAACCTTATCACCTTCATATTTTAATCCTCTAAAAATACATCCAAACCTTTTATCTATGTTGGTTGGTATTAATGAAACAAGCCATTTATCGAATTTTTCTCTATCTATATTTATATAAAATCTTTGGTATAATCTTTCCAACTTATTTGGGATATCAATTGTTCTGACTGCAAAAAGCTGTGGTGAAACTAATACTTCCTTAGGGATTCCCAAACCTAGTTTTGCCAACATTTCTTGGGCATCAGGAGCGAGTAGACCACCACAACACTTAGAAGTAAAATTTGAATTATTGTTTGTCCCTAAATCTCTTCTATCTACCAATAAGATCCTATACTTATCTCCCAGTAGTCTTGCTAAGTTTGAGCCAGATGGACCGGCACCAATAATTATTATATCGTACATAGAATTCTCCTTCCTAGAATTAGTCTTTCTTATATTCTAGAATATCTCCTGGCTGACATTCCAATGCCCTGCATATTCCTTCAAGCGTTGATAATCTTATGGCTTTTGCTTTACCGTTTTTGAGAATAGATAGATTGGCCATGGTTATCCCAACTTTTTCGCTTAATTCTGTCACACTCATTTTCCTTTTAGCTAGCATCACATCTATATTAATTATAATCGCCATAGTATCACCTCATATGGTTAAGTCATTATCTGACTTTATGGTAACAGCTTCTCTTAATAATCTCTCAAGTACCGAAGCAAATACTGCAATAACCATGGCAGCAAATGTTGCGATTAGTGGTATTGCAAGAACTCCTGGAGCATCGTCTACTTCAGCAATAATATAAAGTACAGGTATAAGAAGAGTATAAATTCCAGCTATAATGTAAGCACTTACTTTAATACTCCTTAATGCAGAGACAGAGTCCATAGAAAAAGCATTATTGCTATCAATTAATCCAAGTAATGCCCATACTTTAAATAAAGCGTAGTAAAAGGGTAAAGCAGTTAAATATATTCCTGTTATTATTGGGTACAGTACAATTTTTGGATAGAATTCAGAAATATCTTTTATAACCCAAGGAAAGCCTATAAAAGCAATGCCAAAGATTATAAGTCCTAAAATAATTACAACAAATCTTAAAAAAAAGGTAGATCCTTTTTTCATAATCTCACTCCTCATGAATATTTACATATATTAAATTATAATATATATTTATCGTAAGTCAATAAATTATTTGTTTTGAGCAATTTAACAAACTAAATAATCCTGATTGAAGTATTTATTTAAATCGTGGTATTATATACTTAACAAACTAATTAAGGAGGGTATCTATGATAGTTTATAGAAATGCAACAATTGAAGATATTCCAAAGATAGAAGAATTACAGAAGACATATCATATAAGTACAATTAGTGAAGAAGATAAGCCAGACGGATTTGTAACAACTTTATTCACTCATGAACAATTTAAAGATTTGATTGAATCTGAGCAGGGAGTAGCTCTAGCTTGTGATGGGGATAGAGTGGTTGGTTATGCCATGGCAGCATCCTGGGAGTTTTGGTCAAAATGGCCACTGTTTCAATATATGATTAGTGATTTACCAAATAATGAGTATTTAGGGGAAAAGTTAGATATTATTAACTCATATCAGTATGGGCCTATATGTATTCACAAAGAATATAGAGGCACAGAAGTATTACCAAATCTTTTTGATTTTTCTAGAGAACAGATGAGTAAAAGGTATCCTATACTTATAACCTTTATCAATCATATTAACCCTAGATCATACAAAGCACATGTTGAAAAACTTGGATTGGATGTAATTAAGGATTTCCAGTTTAACAACAATAATTATTATGAGTTGGGGTATGATACTTCAAAGAAGATTAAACTTTAAAAAAACAAGTAATTTAATTAATTTCAGACTTTAATGTTAAGTTTTTTTAACATTGTTTTTAGCATTATAGTAAGGGTATAATTTAAGTGAATAAGTGAAATTTTTCACTTATTGGTAAATATATAAGTTAATAAATAATTAACAGGTGGCGTAGATAAAGGGAGTTATATATGGACGCTTTTTTCTTTGGGAGCCAATAGCGTAACCGACCGTTAGGTCGGTTTTTGTGTGTTTTTATTTATAAATAGGAAGGAATCCGATATGCCTGGACAGCGAACACGGATTCCTGCAACGACCAAAGCCTACAAGGGCTTGGTTTGTTGTTGTTATTATTATACTTCAACATTAGAATTCTATCAATATTTTTTAAATTTATTCTAAGGAGGTGATGTGTTTGTTAGGTTGTAATTCCAAATAATTAATGAGGAGGTGACTAAAGGGGATAATATAATTAATATAAATTCGTCTAACTGTAAATTATAATATTTATGAGAGGAGAATTAGAATGAATGCCAGAAAGATTATGAAACAGAAATATGGCAAAATCTTCATGGCAATTCTTGTACTTTTTCTGATCCTGGGCACGACATTGGCTTGGGCTGCTGATGAAGTTTATGATCTATCCAGAATACCTGGAGATGACCCGAATATCTTCTACTATGCAGCTGAATTTGATGGTGTATTCTGGGAAGTTTTTAGACCAGAAGGATCAACAGGAACTGGAGTGTTTAAGCCATTCTTAAGAGTACAGGCTAGCAAAACAGAAGTTGGATATAATACTGATGGATCAGTTGAGTTTGACACAAAATCAGGGATCTGGACCCACTCTATAACCATGGCAGAAATTCCAATTGAAAGCGGAGAGTGGCAAGGTCAAACCTATACTGGATATGAGTTTTTAATCGATATAAATGAAACTACAAGTGATCCTATATTAATAGTAGATGATTATCAATTCTGGATTACAAGAGACCCTATGTTAGTAGGATATAATGCAACCAATCCAAATATCGGAATAGGTACCCAATGGTCACCAACAAATTCAGAACCAGAATGGGTCGGTGAAATTGATTGGGACTTTGGAAACAATATGCTAATTGACAGACAAGTGATTATGGACTATATGGTTGCCGCAGGTAGTGGTAATGGTGACTACAGAGTCTTGATTCCTCAACAATATTTCATGGATGCTTTAGCTAGATATAATGCCAGATATCCTGGAGAGGAACTTACTCCTCAAACAGCATATTTAGTTCTATATGTAGAACATAACAGCAGTGATGATGGTTTCGAGGAATGGGGAATTTTAGAAAAACCTACAGCAACTAAATCAGGGATGAAGTTCCATGATCTAGATGCAGATGGAGTAAAAGATGAAGGAGAACCAGGATTAGCAGGCTGGACAATATATGTAGATTACAATGATAATGGAGTTCTTGATGCAGGTGAACCATCAGCAGTAACAATAGCAGATGGAACATATACAATCACAGGAATCACTCCAGGAACATGGAAAGTGAAAGAGGTAGAACAAGCAGGTTGGACCCAATCCTATCCAAGTGATCCAGCTTATCATGAAGAAACATTTATAGGAGGAATGGTATATCCAGGAAATGACTTTGGTAACTGGACACCAGCAACTAAATCAGGGATGAAGTTCCATGATCTAGATGCAGATGGAGTAAAAGATGAAGGAGAACCAGGCTTAGCAGGCTGGACAATATATGTAGATTACAATGATAATGGAGTTCTTGATGCAGGTGAACCATCAGCAGTAACAATAGCAGATGGAACATATACAATCACAGGAATCAACCCAGGAACACACAAGGTAAGAGAAGAAGTACAAACAGGTTGGACAGTGTCATTCCCAGCACTTGGTTACTATGAAGAGACATTTGAAAGTGATGATGATATCACAGGAAATGACTTTGGTAACTGGACACCAGCAACTAAATCAGGGATGAAGTTCCATGATCTAGATGCAGATGGAGTAAAAGATGAAGGAGAACCAGGATTAGCAGGCTGGACAATATATGTAGATTATGATGATGATGGAGTTCTTGATGCAAATGAACCATTCGCATTAACAGGAGCAGATGGAACATATACAATCACAGGAATCAACCCAGGAACACACAAGGTAAGAGAAGAAGCACAAACAGGTTGGACAGTGTCATTCCCAGCACTTGGTTACTATGAAGAGACATTTGAAAGTGATGATGATATCACAGGAAATGACTTTGGTAACTGGACACCAGCAACTAAATCAGGGATGAAGTTCCATGATCTAGATGCAGATGGAGTAAAAGATGAAGGAGAACCAGGATTAGCAGGCTGGACAATATATGTAGATTATGATGATGATGGAGTTCTTGATGCAAATGAACCATTCGCATTAACAGGAGCAGATGGAACATATACAATCACAGGAATCAACCCAGGAACACACAAGGTAAGAGAAGAAGCACAAACAGGTTGGACAGTGTCATTCCCAGCACTTGATTACTATGAAGAAACCTTTGAAAGTGATGATGATATCACAGGAAATGATTTTGGTAACTGGACACCAGCAACTAAATCAGGATACAAATTCTATGATATGAATGGCAATGGTATCTGGGATGAAGGAGAACCAGGTTTAGAAGGTTGGGTAATCTTTATAGATGCCAATAATAATGGTATTCTAGACACTGATGAAATATCAACTACTACTGGTGCAAATGGCTATTATGAATTTACAGGATTAACACCAGGATCATATTACTTCAGAGAGGTTCTAAGAGCTAATTGGTACAACACATATCCAGTAGGTGGAGTATATTATGAAACTCTATTAAGTGGAGATATATCTGATAATAATAACTTTGGTAATGTTTACTACAGAGATGAAACTGCTTGGAGATTTGGTAATATTGAGAATATGAGCTTAACAAACTCTACAAACTGGGGTTGGACAGATGGACCATTAACATTACCAACTGAAATTGGTGGGGTAGTAAGATATACAAATCCATTATATGCAGAAGCTGGACAAAATGTTATTTCAAATGGATATAATGTAGGTAGTGTTGAAATTGTGATTACAAGAGTTTCTGATAAGAGATACACAGTACAGGTTAATTACTCTGTAATTGCAGGAGTTCAATTAATGGAAACTCACGTATGGATTGGTCAAACTCCATTACCTCAAACTAAGAAGGGTGTATCTACTGATGCACCAGGACAAATGAAATATACAGACGGTCAGATAGTGACAATTAATAATCCGTCTCAAATTTATGTAGCAGCGCATTCAGTAGTTAGGATCTTTATGGAATAAGATGTGAAAGAGGGCTCTGCCCTCTTTCATTTTTTAGATACATCAAAATCTTCTTCTAGCTTATTCTCTCTATCTTATCTATTACTAAAAACATCACTAAAGTGCCAAATATTGCCAACATTGTACTCAGCAAGAGCAGTGTGGAGGGACCCTTAAGATCAAGGATAAAACCACCAATTAGGTTGGCAAAAACTCCACTGAGAGTCATCATACCGGTAACTAGGGCTTGTCCTTTTACAGCTTCACCTTTATCCATAACTTCATCAACTAAATGAACCGAAGCTGATAGATATATTGGAAAAGATATCAATTGGAATAAAAAAGCTATGTATATCATAAAAACACTAGTTGCAAGAAATGTAAGAAATACTTTCAATATGAAAGCTATAGCTGCAACTTTAAGCATAAACTGGCAAGTAAATTTTCTTCTCAATTTGGAAAAGAAGAACAATCCTGGAAGTTCCAACATAGCCATAAAACTAAAAAGTGATCCCATCTGGCTACTGTCTCCTCCAATCCCACGGATTATTTGTATTAAATAATTATTTATTATGGCATTTTGAAAGAATACAAATAATATGCTAAAGGAGAAGATCATGAAGAATTTATGCCTCATTGAAAATTCTTTTAAATTAATTTTTGTAGTTATGATCTCCTGGTTTAGTACTAAAGTCTTCTTATATTCATTTGTGTATTCTTCATATGAGGAATTAATTATTAAAGTTGAAGTTAGAAGAATAAACAGAACGATTAATCCTGCAGTTGGAACTGCAGAAACGCCAAATCTATTAACGGAAAATCCTAGTATAGCTACCAATATAGCATAAGAAACAGAGCCAACACTTCTTGTTATACCAAAATTAATAGGTATACCAAGCCTAGTAAAAGAAAAAGCTAATGAATTTATAAAGGGCTGTAATGAGGTGGATAGTGATGCTAAGAGAACAAAAACAACTGATAAAAATATCGTTTTAGAGCTTAAGAAATATAATGAAATAGTTAATACTAAAAGAATTGTACATATGTAAATAACAGACTTAGGAAGGGTAAGTTTGTCTGAACCATCTATAATGTCTCCTAAAATAGGTTGAATAATAACAGCAAGAATACTAGATAATGCTAGCATTATTCCTATTTCTGAATTTGAATAGCCATAGTTTAGTAAATAAACAGATGCAAAGCTAATAACGACTCCAAAATGCATCCAATAACTACCTTGTATTGAAGAATATGTTATGTTGATTTTCTTGTTCATCTTAATCTCCTGGACTTCTTTTATATAATATATTAACATATTGTAACCAAGCAAATCTAATAAAATATAATATAGCTTTTGAAGTGTCAATAAGTGATTGAGAGAGGAAGAAAAGTGATATAATACAAGTAAAAGGGTTATACATTCTGGAGGCTAATTATGGTTAGAGATAATGAACATAGATTATTTAATAGGATTGCGCCAGTTTATGGTCTTTTTTTTGAACTGCAAAGGAAAAAATACAGTGAAGTAATAGAATCAGTTATTAATATAATTGATGTAGGTGAATTTCAAAGCATAGTAGATATAGGTTGTGGAACAGGAGCTCTGTGTTCTATTTTATTTGATAAAGGCTTGAAAGTTACTGGTATAGAACCGGCTATTAAAATGTTGAACATATCAGAAGAAAATAACAAGGATAAGGATATTAAGTTTTTACAAGCTGATATTACAAAAGGGTTATCATTTGTTGATAATCAATTTGATATTGCAATATCATCTTATGTAGCTCATGGATTAAGTAAGGAAGATAGAGTTAAAATGTATAAGGAGATGGCTAGAGTTGCTAAGTTTTATGTCATAATACATGACTATAACTCTAATAGGAGTATGCTCACAGACATAGTTGAGTACTTGGAAAGAGGAGATTATTTTAACTTTATTCGGACGGCAAAAAATGAAATGAAGGATTGTGTGGAAGAGATGAAATCATGTTTTCAGGAGGTAAGAGTTGTTGATGTGGGTAAAAAAGCGGCTTGGTACATTTGCAAAGTAAGGTAGAAGGAGGGGAGACATGAAGGATAAAGTTGTTGTTATTACTGGAGGAGCAAATGGTATAGGGAAAGCAATAGCTAGTGAATTTATAAAACAAGGAGCACATGTTTGTATAATAGATAAGGATGCAAACAATTATTTTGTTGGAGATATATCCCAAGAAGATACGCTAATTGATTTTGCAAGTAAGGTAATTAAGGATTATGGGAAAGTTGATATTCTTATAAACAATGCTTGTATATCTAAAGGTGGTTTGTTAAATTGTTCCTATGAAGATTTTAACTATGTCTTAAGAACTGGTTTAACAGCACCATTTTATCTTAGTAAACTATTTATGGAATATTTTTCAAAAGACGCTTCAATTATAAATATATCATCCACAAGAGATAGGATGAGCCAAGAGAATACTGAAAGTTATACATCCACAAAAGGTGGTATTTCAGCTCTTACTCATGCTATGGCCATTAGTCTATCTGGTAAGGTTAGGGTAAATTCAATTAGTCCAGGATGGATAGATACGAGTGGGAGTGATTTCAGTGATGAAGATCATCTTCAGCATCCAGCTGGAAGAATTGGAAGACCTGAAGACATAGTTAATATGATATTGTTCTTATGTAGTGATAAGGCTGGATTTATTACTGGAGAGAATTTTACAGTAGATGGTGGTATGACTAGGGTAATGATATATAATAATGACAATGGTTGGAGGTATAAGTAAAGGAGGCTTTATGGAAAAGAAAGAATCGATATTGAACAAAGTTTTGTATGCACTAGGTAAAATGCTGAAATACATTTTAATTGTTGCAACGATAGGAATAATTTTAGGATTTGTAATAGACCTAATTTTTGATGTGAACTTGTCAACTACATATAAGATACTTGGTGGAATTATAATATTTGGAGCAGTTGCTTCCCAATTTGGAGCAGGGAACATGCATAGGGACTATAACTATAATATGTCAAAGATGTCCAGTAATAGCAAATTTGATAGTTTCAATACTAATATGGACGAATCAATTCTATTTGCAATAATTGGAGGATTAGGTGGGATATTAGTATTTCTAGCAGGTGTATTGGTGGAAAGTTTTTTATAATTAATAGTCTTTGAATAACAAATACTTATGATATAATATAAAATAGGATATTTTTTGAGATAATAGGAATATTATTACATAATTAAAAAAATATACCAAAAAGTATGATTAAATAATGGAAGGGGATAAATATGAGTAAACCAGTATTATCAGCTCACTTTGAGTCTAGAAAACCATCAGATGTAAGATTAGCACAAATGAAATATGATGAGAGAACAGTGAAACCAGAAGCAGTTATTAATGTAGGAATTGGAAATGTATCACTCCCAACAAATCCAGCTATGATGAAGAGATTGTTCAATCTTGATGCACCTGAAAGTCCTTTTAACAAAGGTGTAATTAGATATTCTGGAACAGCTGGTACACCAGAAGCTCAAAATGCCTTTAAAAATATACTTAAAAGTGAAGGTTTTGATACTTCTAAATTATTTGTGCAAGTGACAGATGGAGGATCTTCAGGGATGGAGTTATTATTACTAGGTGTCTGTGGTCCAGCAGGAGCAAACGAAAAACCCCTAATGATGATAGATCCAGCATATACAAACTATATTTCATTTGCAGAGAGAATTGGAAGAAAAACAGTTACTGTAAAAAGACATATGGGAGAAGATGGTAAATTTAACCTTCCAAAAATGGAAGAGATGGAAGCTATGATAAAGGAACACAATCCAGGAGGATTACTTGTAATACCATATGATAATCCTACAGGTCAGCTTTATGATTATGACATGCTAAAAGATTTAGCAAAATTATGTGTTAAGTACAATATGTGGATGGTTAGTGATGAAGCATACAGAGAGTTATACTATAAGGATGACGAGCCATTAGTAAGTATTTGGGGCTTAACAGACCAAGATGTGCCAGGGATTGAGGGAAGAAGAATTAGTATTGAAACCGCATCAAAAGTTTGGAATGCTTGCGGATTGAGAATTGGAGCAGTAATAACAGATAGCCCAGAGTTTAATAATAGATCAGTAGCTGAATATACAGCTAACCTTTGTGCCAATGTTATTGGGCAGTATATATTTGGAGCATTAGCTCACGAATCCAAAGAGGATATTCTTGGATGGTGTAAACAGCAAAGAGACTATTACAGAGATGTTATAGTTAATGTATACAATGGATTACTAGAGCAAGAACCAGGACTTATAGTATCAAGTCCAGATGCTTCAATCTATTCAGTAATAGATGTAAGAAATGTTGTTAAACCAGGCTTTGACTGTATAGACTTTGTATTATATTGTGCAGGAGAAGGTTCTATAGATGTTGATGGAGTAGAAACGACTCTTTTAGTTGCTCCAATGAAAGGCTTCTACAATATTGACAAGGGAGAAGAGAACCCTGGAAGCACTCAATTTAGGATTTCTTTCGTAGAATCACCAGAGAATATGGCAAAGGTTCCAGAGTTATTTGTTAGTTTGTTAAGAAAGTATGAAGCACAAAGATAGTCAAACAAGAGCTTATCCTTAAGGGTAAGTTCTTTCTTTTTAATTTGTATTAAATATTTCAGTCAGATTTTATTTTCCAACCGTAAACTCTTTAGAAATATGGTATAATGGTCATTGAGTTTATAATAATATTTAAAAGGAGTAAGCAGATTATGAAATTAGGTTTTGATCCTCAGAAATATATTGAAGAACAGTCAAAATTTATACTTGAGAGAGTAAATAATTTTGACAAATTATACTTAGAGTTTGGTGGAAAACTAATAGGGGATATGCATGCACAAAGAGTATTACCTGGATTTGATCAGGATGCAAAGATTAAACTTTTACAAAAGTTAAAGGATAAGGCCGAAATAATAATTTGTGTTTATGCTGGGGACATTGAAAGGAATAAAATCCGTGGAGACTATGGCATCTCATATGATATGGATGTATTTAAACAAATAGATGAGTTAAGAGGTTATGGACTTGAAGTAAACAGTGTAGTAATAACAAGATATAATGGCCAACCATCAGCAAAGCTATTTATAAACAAACTGGAAAGAAGAGGAATTAAAGTCTATACTCATCTTTCAATAGTTGGGTATCCTTCAGATGTGGATAAGATAGTTAGTGAAGATGGATATGGAAGCAATCCTTACATTCCAACCACTAAACCCATAGTTGTTGTAACAGCTCCAGGGCCTGGGAGTGGTAAACTTGCAACATGTCTAAATCAACTATATCATGAACATAAGAATAACAGAATAGCAGGATATTCAAAATTCGAGACATTTCCAGTTTGGAATGTCCCACTTAAGCATCCCTTAAATATTGCATATGAAGCAGCCACAGTTGATCTTAAAGATGTCAACATGATGGATTACTTCCATTTTGAAAAGTATAATCAAGTTGCTGTAAATTACAACAGAGATATTGAGATGTTTCCTGTAATAAAAAGGATAATAGAAAGAATAACTGGCAAGGAATCCATTTACCACTCACCAACAGATATGGGAGTAAATAGGATTGGATTTGGTATTGTTGATGATGAAGTAGTAAGGGAAGCTTCTAAACAAGAGATAATTAGAAGAAGTTTCGCTACTGAATGTGATTACAAAAAGGGATTACTAGATGAAGAAGTATTAAATAGAATGAGATTAATCATGGAAGAACTAGAGTTGAAGAAGGAAGACAGAGCTGCCGTCTTACCTGCAAGAGACTATGCAAACAGAATAAAAGAAAAACCAGAAGAAAATGATGTGCCAGCAGTTATTGCAATACAGCTAAATGATGGAAGAATAATAACTGGAAGAGGTTCCAAACTTATGGATGCTTGTTCAGCGGCTATTCTAAATTCAATTAAAACATTAGCTAATATAGGCGATGAAATATTGCTTTTATCTCCTGTAATAATAGACACTATTAAGAACTTAAAAATGGTTAGTTTAAACAGTAAGATAGGTACTTTAAACGCAAATGAAGCTCTAATTGCCTTAAGTATAGGAGCTGTAACTAATCCTACAGCACAATTAGCCTTGGAAAAACTATTGGAATTAAAAGGCTCCCAAGCTCATTCAACAGTAATGCTTAATGACTCGGAAGAGCAAATTCTAAGAAAAATTGGTATTGATGTTACTTGTGACCCGATTTTCCCATCGGAGAATCTATACTATATATAAGATAAAGAGAAGAAACCCTTCAAGCAATGGAGATTCCTAAAGCTTGAAGGGTTATTATTTTGTAGAATATTTGCAATTCTTTATTAATCGATGATTTGATTTTCAAATAAAGCATTTAATATATTAAAAGTTATGAAAAATTAACACTAAATTAACACTTAGCAGTTAAAAAGGGACACTATGTTAATGCCATCTTTCATAAAATATAAGTAGGAGGAAGGTGGGATAATGGAAGACTTGCTTATTATACTTATAATGATAATATTTGCAGCTTTAGGATATCTTTTAATGAATTTAATTGATCATTCACTCGTTTACAATATGCAAAATAATTTTTTGAAAAGAGATGAGTCAGATGCCATTTTAATTTTTACTGACAACAATAATGAAATTGAATCTGAATATCTTAAGGGAAAAATTAAAAACAAGAAAATTAGAGTGTTAAATAGTATGGATGAATACAAACTAATAAGATCAGATATATTAATTGCCATGTCAGATAATGATTTGGAAAATATGACAATTTGCAGTGACTTTAAACATTATTTTCCAAGTATATTTACAATTGCAAAATGCAATGATGCCCTTTATAAAGAAGTATTCCAAAACGTTGGAATTGATGTGGTTTTACCTACTAAAGAATTTAACCAAAACACACTCGAGGTAGTAAAGAGGTTATTTAGATGAAATATCAGATACTATAAATACCATAGATTTTGATATTAGAACTAAAACCTCTGTTCTTGGGACTATAAAGATAAATAGTCCCAATAGACTAAGTGACAAACAAAATGAGCTAATCATTGATTCGATTGCAACTCAACTTGGAATAGCTTTGGATAGGGAACAACTTCATACAGAAAGAGAAAACATAAGAATTGCCATGGAGCGTGAAAAGTTGAAGGCAACTCTCCTTAGATCTGTATCCCATGATTTAAGAAGTCCCTTAACTGCCTTATCAGGGGCAGGTAATGTTCTTGCAGACAAGTATGACACTCTTAATGATACAGAAAGAAAACAATTGGCAACTAATATCAGCGAGGAAATATTATGGCTTATTAATCTTGTGGAAAACATCTTGAGTATGACCAAAATTAATGACTCAAAGTTTGAATTGAATAAGAAGGAAGAACTTATTGATGATGTTATAAGTGAAGCAGTTAATCACACTAAGAGATTGATAAAGGGAAGAGACTTTAAGGTTATATTGCCAGAAGATGTCATATCTCTTAATATTGATGGAAAGTTGATTGTTCAAGTAATAATTAACCTTATTGAAAATGCAATAAACCACACTGTTGATGATAGTAGCATAGTACTTGAGGTGGAGAAGAAAACGAATGAAATCGTAATATCAGTTGCAGATAGTGGTGAAGGGATACCAGAAGAATTAGTGGAAAAAATATTTGATAGGTTTGTTACCACGGAGAAAAGTGTAATTGATGGAAAAAAAGGAATTGGGCTGGGACTTACTATTTGTAGGGCTATAGTCCAAGCTCATGGTGGTACGATTGAGTATAAGCCAAATAATCCTAAAGGGAGTAAATTTACATTTACTCTTCCATTGGAGGGATAGTTATGAATGAGGATTTTAAAATTCTAATAATTGAAGATGATAAGTATATATCAAATTTTCTTAATCTGTCCTTAAAAAATAGTGGATATAAGGTATTTGTTTCACCTAGTGCTACTGATGGACTTTTTATATTCACTTCTCACCATCCAGATTTAATACTGCTTGATTTGGGTTTGCCAGACCTGGATGGACTTGAAGTTATCAAGGATATAAGGTTGTCTTCTGAAGTTCCGATAATCGTTGTATCTGCTAGGACACAGGAAAAGGAAAAAATTGAAGCCTTGGATTTGGGAGCAAGTGACTATATCACTAAACCATTCCATTTAGGAGAGCTTTTAGCAAGAATTAGAGTTGCAGAAAGAAGCATAAATAGAAATGCTAAGGAGTACGAGGATAATAAGTATGAGAACGACTACCTAGTAGTTGATTTTGAGAAACTAAGAGTCTTTGTTGATAGCGAGGAAGTTCATTTAACCCCAATAGAATATAAGCTATTACACTTACTTATCTCTAACCAGGGTAAAGTTCTAACTCATAATTATATAATAAAACAGATTTGGGGATACGAAGGCGGAAGTGACACAAAGGGACTAAGGGTCTTTATGGCAAACTTAAGGAGAAAGATTGAAAGAGATAGTGGGAATCATAGATTCATCATGACAGAAGTAGGTGTAGGCTACAGATTTGCAGATGAGTAAAACTTTACTTAGTTAGATTATTACTAAAAAAAGGGTATAAATCACTTATAATATGAGAAAACAGGTGATAAGATGCAAACTATAAAAAGACTGACCCAAGCATATGAAAATGCTGAAGTAATAGAATTTGACTATAATTCCAAGTACATTTTTTTTAGTGACTGCCATAGAGGTGATGGAAGTCATTCTGATGAGTTTACCAAAAACCAAAATCTATATCTTCATGCTCTAAACTACTATTATAAAAATGAATTTACCTATGTAGAGGTTGGAGATGGCGATGAATTATGGGAACAACCCAAATTTAGATTTATAAAAAAGGCTCATCATGATGTATTTGAAGCAATTAAGAAATTCCATTATCATGACAGATTAATAATGATATATGGAAATCACAATATGTACTTAAAAGATCAAAGCTATGTTGAAAAATATTACTATAAGTACTACAATGAATACCGAGAACAAGAGCATGATTTTCTAAAAGGACTTAAACCAGTAGAAGCTATCGTTTTAAAACACAAGGAAACAGACCAAGAAATACTTGTTTTACACGGCCATCAGGGAGATTTTGCCAATGATCAAATATGGAAACTTACCATGCTATCCCTAAAGTATTTTTGGAGATTTTTACATTCATTTGGAATAAAAAATCCAGCCAGTCCTGTTAAAAATGCTCATAAAAGACACAAAATAGAGAAGAATTTCAATAAATGGATAAATATACATAAAAAAATGTTGATCTGTGGACATACTCATAGATTTAAATTTCCTAGGAATGGAGATTTACCATATTTTAATACAGGAAGTTGCATCTATCCCACTACCATAACTGGAGTTGAGATTGTAGAGGATAAGGTGCAGATTATTAGATGGAAGATCAGACCAAATAATGAGGGAGTTCTTAAAGCAAAACGAGAAGTTATTAGAGGACCTAAATTAATTAATGAATTTGATATTAGATAGGAGATTAAACTAATGTATAAACTATTTATTCAATGGATTCACTTTGACTTGGAGGGGGAGACCTGTGATAGGTGCAATCAAACCTATAACAATTTGATCAAGGCCATTAAATTTGTCAAAGATAAATATCCGGATGAAGATATTAAAGTAGCTATAAAAGAGCTTAAATTAGGTGAGGATAAGCTAGAACATTCCAACTGGATCAAGATAAATGGTATTCCAATTGATAAAATAATTAAAATAGAAGAGGTTCATAATTACTGCAAATCATGTTCTGACCTTATAGGGAAGGATGTAGATTGTAAAGCTATTAAGTATCGTAAGAAATCTTATGATTCGATACCAACAAGAGCAATAGTTGAAGCTTTAAACAAAAGTCTATACTTACAAACAAAAAGATGAGACTAACTATCTCATCTTTTAATATTCTGCAACTGCTTCTATTTCAACCAAGCAACCATAATGAAGTTCTTTAACAGGAACAACTGCTCTAGCAGGCTTGTGATCTCCAAAAAACTCGCTATAGACCTTATTAAATTCATCCCAATGGTTAATATCTGTAATATATACTCTACATTGTACTACAGCATCTCTTAAGAGATCTGCTTCTTCTAGCACCCTATCTAGGTTTGAAAGGGCCATCTTTGAGTGTTCTAATATTCCCCCTTTTGCTACCTCTTTGGTATCAGGGTCAATGGATAATTGCCCAGAAATAAACAGTAATCCATTAGACATAACTCCTGGGCTATAATGTCCTTTATTCTCAAGTTTATATGTTGGAGTAACCTTTTTCAAAATATCATCTCCTCTATTTTAATTTTCCCCTACAATCAACAGGAATCTCCAATTCTACAACTCCATCATCAACAAGATATAGACTTTCGTGTAAATTAACCACTGGACAAATATGGTTTGGTATTATCTCAAGGATATCTCCAATCTCAACAGAATCTCTTATTTCCTTATTATAGATAATACAATGTTCATCGTAGACTTGATTGACATAGGCATCTTTAAAACCTCTAATAATTCCTAAGCCATTGGTTTTTGTAAATCCTTTTGATCTAGTTTGCATTGTAAGTCCCTTTGCACCTACATCTGTAATTACTCTTTCCTCTGTTGGTTTACTTATTACAGTGGTGGTTAACCAGGCAGCGTTTTTATTTAAACTTCCATAAGCATTTGCCTGTGCTGAGTCCATGAATATATAGGTTCCTGGCCTAATTTCAGTTATGCCATCTAATATTGGGAAGTCATTAATTAAGGAAGGAGTAGAGCCTATGCTTACAATATTGGAATCTTGACCTAAGTTCTTAGCAAGCTCAACAAACTCCAAGGTTCTTTTTTGACTTTCTAAATGTATTTTTAGACATTCATCTTTACTGTTTGCAGCATATGAGTTTCCATCATGAGAAAAAATCCCTTCATAAGTAATGTTCTTAGCAGATTTAATAAAGTTTAGGATATTTATAAAATCTTCTTTTTCTATTACCCCAGATCTATTTTCTCCAACTTCTATTTCAACTAATACATTTGCATTTGTATCTTCATTTGAAAAAACATCTTGAACCATTTTCAATTGTTGGATTGAATCAACTCCAAATAAAATTGTTTTATCTATTGATAAGTCTGATATTCTTTTTAGTTTTTTATAACCAACTATTTCATTGGCAATTAGAATATTATCTATACCATTTTGTGCCATCACTTCAGCTTCTCCAACTTTTGCAACAGCTATTCCCCTAGCACCTAAAGCAACCTGTAAATTTGCTAAATAGCTGGATTTATGGGTTTTTGTATGAGGTCTTAGATTTACCTTATTTCTATTAGCATAATCCTGCATATCTGATAGATTTTTCAACATTATATTTTTATCAATAATCAAAGCTGGTGTATCTAATTCTTTGTAGTTCACAAAACCACCTCCTTTTAGTTAAGTAAATTATATTCTTAAAATATGTGTAAGTCAAACCACATAGGGTGGCTGCTTTCCATAATTTAGGGTATATATTAAAAAAATATAACTGTGGGGTAATAGATATGGCAAACATTTATGATTATTTAAAGTGGAGAGGAGATTTATCCTTTGAAAAAGATGAATTTAATGAAATAGATAACTTAGTCTTATCCATACTAACATATATAGATTTTGGAGGTATAGTAGCTTCTGTTGATGATTATGAGAGTATATTACTAAAAGATGCTTATGACATTTACATAAAGAGCAAAGATGTATCTCATTTAAAAGATCTGCCCTTCTTAAAGGATATTCCAGAGTTTTTTAAAATTTCAGCAAGCACCAATAGGTTTGGCAATATTTCTTTATCCTCATATGAAAACCAATTGGATGATGATTTATCCAAGCAATTCTCAGCAACTGTTTTTGCTTTAGAAGAAGATTACTATTTTATTGGTTTTAGAGGAACTGATGATAATTTAGCAGGTTGGAAAGAAGATCTACAAATGAGTTTTAAGGATGAAGTGCAATCTCAGAAAGAAGCTGTTTTATATTTGAATAAGGTCCTAAGTAAATTCAATGGAGAATTTATATTAGGAGGGCACTCAAAAGGGGGAAATCTTGCAATATATGCAACTAGCAATGTAAATGTTGACAGTGCAGATCGGATAGTAGAGATATACAGCAATGATGGACCTGGATTTCAAAAGGAGTTCTTAGAAAAAGAAGGGTACTTAAGAATTAAGGATAGAATAATTTCTATTGTTCCAGAGTCATCAGTAGTAGGATTGCTAATGGAACAAAGTGTTGAAAGGCAAGTTGTTAGCAGTAAAGGAATTACTATATTTCAACACAATCCTTTTTTATGGGAAGTTATGGGTAAGAGCTTTATTTATAAGGAGGGTCTAACTAAGGAGAGTCTAGGTATAAACAGTACTATAAATTCTTGGCTGGGCAGTTTATCAAATAATGAGAGGGAGAATTTTGTTAATTCACTCTTTGAAGTTATACAAGGAACTGGAGCAAAGACATTAAGTGAAATTAATAGTGAAAAACTAGCTGTTGCAGATGGTCTAATAAAAACATTTAAGAATATGGGAAAAGAGACACAAGAGAACCTTAAGAATGTTATGGATCTACTATTTCAAGAGGGAAACAAAACCTTTAGAAAAATTATAACAGATGACATTTCTAATTTTCTTGAGAAGAGAAGGAAGAATAGGAGAGAATTTATAAATAATTTAAGAGCAAAAAAGGATAAAAAAGAATAACTTCAGGAGGGGTATAATGAAAATTGCAAAGTTAATTGCATGGCTTGGTGTAATGGCAATGACAGCTGTTCTGATATACGGATTTAGTGCAGGGGACTTTTTCGAAGATGGATCTAAAATTATAAATAATCCATGGGGGATTGTATCATTGGTAGATCTCTATGTTGGATTTATTCTGTTTTCAGTTTGGATAGTATTTAGAGAAAGCAATATTTTAGTATCACTGATCTGGGTAATGGCAATGATAATCCTGGGATTTTTCGCAGGTGCTTTATATGTGGCACTAAATCTTCATAAATCAAAGGGTGACCTTGAGAAGTTTTTCTTTGGAAAATGGAAAGGGAAATATAATAATTAAATTGTAAGGGGGATATTATGAGCGATCTTAGGAAGGACTTATTAGACGAATTTAAAACAGTAATAAAGGGAAAGACAATAGATGGTATAATTCCTCCCTTCGTATTCTTAATAACAAATAGTATATTTGGACTTTATCCAGGAACCATTATAGCCATTGGAGTGTCATTAATACTTGGTTTTATGAGATTAAGGAAGAAACAATCAATAACCTATGCAATAGGAGGTACTCTTGCAGTAGGAATAGCATCTGGATTTGCAATATACTCAGGAAATGCAAACAGCTTTTTTTTACCTAGAATTATAACAAGTGCTTCCTTAGCACTAATGGCTTTTGCAACTATCCTTATAGGAAGGCCAATGGCAGCATGGGCAAGCCATCTATTTAGAGGGTGGGAATGGGATTGGTTTAAAAGAAGAGATATTAAACCAGCATATATTGAAGTTACAATTCTATGGGGGATTTTATTTTTAGTTAGAATGTCTTTACAAATAGCTGTTTATAATAAAGGAGACTTAATGCAAAGCACTTGGGTAAACACACTATTGGGTTTTCCATCAACCCTAACCGTTCTAATGATTAGTTATGTTTATGGAATTTGGAGACTTAAGTCTCTAAAAGGACCTGGAATAGATGAGTTTAGAGAAGAAAAGAGTCCTCCATACAGGGGACAGACTAAAGGATTTTAGCTATTGAGGGGGTATGAACATGTATGAAGTTTATTGCAGAATTTATCAATTTGTTATGAAATATGCTTCAAGAATATTACCATGGACTAAACCAAAACTTATTGTTGGACCCAATAGTATATTGAATTTACCTGATGAAATCAAAAATATGGACCTTAATAAGGTGCTTATTGTAACTGATAAGACAATAGTTGAATTGGGGCTTCTAGGGAATCTTATCAGCAAGCTAAAGGATAAAAATTTAGAATATGTAGTGTTTGATAATACATCACAAAATCCGACAATAGACAATATTGAAGAAGCCTATAAAATTTATAGGGCTAATAATTGTCAGGGAATCATAGGATTTGGAGGTGGGTCACCAATTGATTGTGCTAAGGGAGTTGGAGCGAAGATCGCAAGACCTAATATGAGTGTTTCAAGCATGAGAGGCTTATTCAAGATCCGAAAAAAAATCCCGCCATTCTTTGCGGTCCCAACCACTGCTGGCACTGGTAGTGAAGGGACTTTGGCAGCGGTTATAACAGATAGTACTACTCATGATAAGTATCCAATTAACGACTTAAATTTAATACCAAAGGTTGCAGTTTTAGATCCAAATCTAACTATAGGTTTACCCAAACACATAACAGCTACAACTGGTATGGATGCTTTAACTCATGCTATTGAAGCCTACATAGGAAATAGCAACACAAAAGAAACAATAGAACTAAGTGAAAAAGCAATAAAACTCATATGCAATTATATTCAAATAGCATATGATGATGGAAATAACTTAGAAGCAAGAGAGAAAATGTTAGTTGCTGCTCATTATGCTGGATTAGCTTTTACAAGAGCTTATGTTGGTTACGTTCATGCCATAGCACATACTCTTGGAGGCTTTTATAATGTACCCCATGGACATGCAAATGCTGTAATCTTACCATATGTACTTGATTATTATGGTGAATCCATTCATGTCAAACTAAATGAACTATCAAAACTAATAGGAATTTATGACGAGGGTCTAACAAGTGAAGAAAATGCTGTAAAATTTATTAAGAATATAAAAGATTTGAATAAAAAACTTGGGATACCAAATAAAATCCAGGGAATTGAGAAAAAGGATATAACTGTCATGGTGAAAAGAGCTCTATCTGAAGCTAACCCTCTTTATCCAGTACCAAGGATTTTAAATAGTTATGATATTAGGGTATTGTATGAGCAAATTCAAGAATAGCAATGGATTACTAGGGTAAAATAGTGAAGTTAAAATTCTAATTCTGGGTATAATATTTGTAAGAAGTGGTAATAATTTGGGGGGATGCTTTATGTTTTAATCATTGTGACCGATTATTAAATCTATTAAGTGTCTGGGGGGAATAAAATGATAGAACATAATATCAAAGAAGGATTAATAAACGATGTAAGGAAAATAACAGGACCATCTGATGCATCTGATTTACCAGGTTCTTTGGAGTTTTCCTATTTAGTATCTTATACATCAGTAATAAATATGATAATTGAAGGTTCTACGCAAATGTTGGATAAACTACTACCTGATGGGTATACTACAGTAGGTACTTCTATCCAATTAGTTCATGAGAATCCAACATTAATAGGAGAAGCTGTAAATATTAGAATAAAAGTAAAGGAAGTAAATAATTCTAGAGTATACTTAGAGTTTGAAGGTCATGACTCAGAGGGAAGATTCTGTAGTGGAAAGCATGAAAGACATATAGTTAATAAGTCCAGATTAATGCAAAGGGCTTATGAAAGATTTCCAGAAAGCGTAAATCAGCCCTAGTTGATTAGATAAAAGACATACCAGATAAATGACAGATAGTAACCTCTATAAACCCTTGAGGAGGGGGATCTGTATGAATAAAATACTGGTTGCTGTAGATGGCTCAAAATACTCACAGAAAGCCTTGTTTAAGGCCAAGCAATTAGCAACAGCATTGAATTGTGAAGTCACAGTATTAAATGTAGTGGGAATATGGGATAGCGTTTATACACATAATACTGATCTGAAAGCACAGCTAGGAAAGTCAGAACTTGAAAATTCTGAAAGAATCTTAAAGGAAGCGGAAGAAATCTTTGAAGGATTTCCAGGGAAGATGACTGCTTTATACAAAGTTGGAGATGTAGTAGATGAAATAGTAAAGATGGCAGAAGATGGAGCATTTGATTTAGTTATAATGGGTAGTAGAGGTGCTGGAGCATTTTCAAGAACCCTAATAGGAAGTGTATCTGATAAGGTCTTACATCATATTAAAACTTCTGTATTAATAATTAAATAGTTAACAAATACAAGAAAAATCTCTATGGATTAATGAATCTTTAGAGATTTTTTTGTGCAAACTACTTTAACATGTCGCTGCATCAATATAGATAAATTTAAAATTATCAATATCATAAATTAATTTAGTGTAATAAAACTATTTCGTTTTTAAATAAGATGTGTTAAATTAGTGGATGTGATTAAGAAAATGTTAATTAATTGGCAATGATACATGGAAATATAACAATATTTCAATAAAAGACTTGTCAATTAACAAACAAAGATGTATAATCATATAGTGTTAAAATAATATCAATACATAAATGGAGGGTTTAAATTATGAAAAAACTATTATCATTGGTACTTGTACTAGTACTAATCACATCTGCATTAGTTGGTTGTACACCAGAAGAGCCAGCAACACCAGAGCCAACTCCACCAGCAGAGCAACCAGCAACACCAGAACCAACACCAGAGCCAACACCAGAGCCAGCTAGCAAAGTTGCTAAATTAGGTCTTGGACAAAACATTTCAATTGGTAAATCAAGAGATATGGGCACTGATGCTAATGGAAATGCAGTATTAGCTCAAGCACAAGTTGATGTTACTATGGCAGCAGTAGGATTTGATGCTGATGGTAAAGTAGCTAGCGTATTTGTTGACGTAGCACAAACAAGAGTTGCATTTGATGAAGACATGAAAGTAACTTCAGACAAGGCTGCTTTAGCTAAATCTAAGAAAGAGCTTGGTCCAGACTATGGAATGGTTAAGGCATCAGGAATTCAAAAAGAATGGTTCGAGCAAATGGCAGCATTTGAAGAGTGGATGATTGGTAAGACTGTAGAAGAAATCAAAGGTCTTAAAGTTATGCAAAGAGATGAGTCACATCCATCAGTTCCAGATGTTCCAGAATTAACTTCTTCAGTAACTATTACAGTTGAAAGTTACATTGCAGCAGTAGAAGAAGCTTGGAACAACGCTGTTGATGCAGAAGCAGAGACTGTTGGACTAGGAGTTGAAACACATATTAACAAATCAAGAGATGCAGGAACAGATGCTAATGGAAATGCAGTATTAGCACAAGCACAAGTTGATACTTACATGTCAGCAACTGCATTTGATAAAGATGGTAAAGTTGTTGCTACAATAATTGACAATGCACAAGTAAGAGTTCCATTTGATGCAGAAGGTAAAGTATCTGCTGATAAGACTGTTCCAGGAAAAACTAAAGTAGAACTTGGCCCAGACTATGGAATGGTTAAGGCATCAGGAATCCAAAAAGAATGGTTCGAGCAGATGGCAGCTTTAGAAGATTGGATGGTTGGTAAAACTGTTGCTGAAATTCTAGCAATGCCAGTTGTTCAAAGAGATGAGTCTCACCCATCAGTTCCAGATGTAGCTGAATTAACTTCTTCAGTAACTATTACAGTTGAAGGATATCAAGCTGTAGTTGCAGAAGCTTATGAGGTAGCAAGATAATAATAGTATAAATATAGGAGATAACCTTATTGTGGGTTATCTCCTTTTTTAATTCTAGATTCACCAATATCTTTTACTAACATATTTTCTATAATAGTAAATCCTTAATCCCCAGTGGATTCTTAGCTTGCTTTCAAGGTTAATCCTGTATTTTTCAAATTCTAAGATATCATTGTCTGAGATATTCCTATTCCCGTATTTAGACTCTACAAATATCTCAGTTATTTCTTTAAATCCAATTTCAGTATAATCATAGAATTTATAGCCAACTCTCTTTGAGTAGTCAAAATGTGTTTCTCCAGGAAGCTGAGGGTATCCTAATAAGTCATTAAGAACTACAATTTGTCTGAAGAGATAAATCAAGTACTTATAGTTACTTTGTTTTTTGTTTCTTTTCATTTCTCTTTTATATAGGATATAACCATACAAGAATCTAAGAGGTAAAACAGATATTCCAATAATAATAAAGATAAAAGATAAATATCTATTAGTTTCTTCTGGTATTTCAACTGGTGTGTCTTCACCTCCAGGATCTCTTGATGGTCCCCTTATATCATCATCTGATTCGATTACTGGGCTTTCATTATCATCTGGAGTTGCAGGATCATCAGGAGTTGGATTTATAACTTCATCATCCTCCTCAGGCTCAATATAATTTTCCAGTCTGATGTCAGTTGAATACGTAGGAGTAGGTTCAAATAACATCCATCCCACAGGTTCTATATATGCTTCTACCCAAGCATGAGCATGTTCTTGCCTAACTTCAAACAAATCATCCTTCACTCTATCTTGTGCAATATATCCTTCAACATACCTTGAGGGTATACCTTCAAGCCTTAAAAGTATTGCCATAGCAGAAGCATAGTAGGTACAGTAACCCTCTTTGGATTCAAAGAGGAAGAAATCAACAAAATCAGTATTCTCAGGAACTTCTGCAACATCTAATTTGTATTCATAAGTTCTTCTTAAGTAACTTTCTATTGCACCCGCTTTTTGAAAGTCAGTGTCTAAATCCTTAGTTATAAACTGAGACAAGTTCCTAGTCCTTTGAGTAATAGTGTCATTTGGAAGACTTAGATAAATATCTTTGTTTTCCAGATCTTCCTTCTTATTGTCTATTCCTCTAGCAACTTGAACTCCATAAGGTTCTGGTCTTTGTACTCTAACAAAGTAATTTTCACCTTCATATATACCTTCACCAAAGATTATTTCTCTATCATCTGACATAAGGTAAGTAGAACCTTTGTCAGATATTACTTCAGTAGGCCAGAGTGTAGTAAAAATTGTAGTTGATGAGAATCTATGATTAAGAATTGATATATATTCTTCCTTATACAAATCTCTTTCTTCAAAATCATAATAATTATAGTTACTACCGATCCTTCTTTGCAAGAAGGGGAAATTATATGGTTCCCAAGAATAACCTGAATAAATATGACTTACCTTGCCACGCAAATAGGTTTTTTCATTAGCTCTTATAGTCATTATTCTTCTTTGGCTAAGCTCCACAGGACCACCAAGATTTGAAGAAGTATTTTGAAAACCCGAAATAGAAAAATCAAAGGATAATGCACTTCCACCAGATCTGGTGTATTCATTATGTGTCCTTAGTTCTTCCACTATTGGAAAAGCAGAATAAACTTTTCTTGAAAGATAGTCCCATCTAATATAGTTATAAGACTTTGGAAGAAATAGTGCCAATGAAAGAATTATTAAGCTGTATACAATAGTTGTTTTAATCCATAGGGGATAGATATCTAAGAAAGAGACAGTTTCCTTTGTGGAATCTTTTTCTTTGTTATAGTTATATAAACCCAACAGGATAATAAAAAAGAATAAAAATGATGCAAGGAGGTTTAAAGATATATCATAATAATTGTACCAATATATAATATAAAAGGATAAATAAACAGGTAATATCAGGAAAATAAAACGCCTCTTAAAAAGGGATAATGATGTGAATAGTGAAATCACCACAACAATTAGAATCCAATATATTAAAATATTTTCGTCAAATATATTTTCTATACCTTGAAAGTTACTGTAGATATTTTTAAATAAAAGTATAGTTCTATCTAAAAAATCAAATATAAAGGGATAAACAAATCTATTAATTATAATAGATGCCAATAATGAGATAGATAAAAGAACATATAAAATAAAAGGGTTATATAGAAAGAATTTAACCAATAAACTGACAGCAGCAACTATTAATAATTGTAAAAAGATGTTTATATTAGAATTTATACCAATTCCTATAAGGTGGCTTAGGCCAAAAACCACAAGGATATATAGAATAGTTATTATGAGCTTTTGAGATCTTTCCATTTGATTATCCATGGAACACCTCCAAAGTCTCTTTTATTCCTGACTGGTAATCTAAGATATAAATATTTATTCCTTCCTTCTTCAAATTCCTCTCAATATCCAAATCAATAAAACCACTCTTATACTTATCATCAGTAATTACAATAAATATAGGATTTAAACCCTTAAGCTTATAATCCAAACCTACAGAAGCAATTGCAGAATTTAGATTATTAGTAACTATAATCAAGGATGTCCCTTTTATTATTTGAATGTCTACTCTTTCAATAAGATCATTTAAGGTATAAGTTCCATTACCCTGAAATTTTGCCAATAATTCTAAGAAGGATTTTAGGTTTGATTTATTTTGGCCTTTAGTTATTTGGATGGAATCATTATTTTGAGTTATGGTATCAACGCTAATATTATTATCCAGACAATAATTAATTATACTCATAGCTGCAGTAGCAGCTTTGTCCTCCATTCTTCTATCAATATCCTTGATGTAATTCTTAGTATAGTTATCAATTATAATATTAACTGATGTATCACCTCTGAATTCAAAGTCCTTTACAATGGGAGCATCTTTTTTTGCTGATAGTTTCCAGTGTATTGACTTTATTGAATCTCCTTCAGAATACTCTCTTAGAGAGGCAATTCTTGTTCTATCAATATATGATGAGTCCTTTATTAATAAGTCTCCAGATTGCTGACTTGATGATACTTCAAAAGTTGATAGGTTAACCAACTCTGGGTACACCAATAGGGCAGCCTGGCTTTTAATCTTTTTATTTAAATTATAAAACCCAAAAATATCTTTAACAGATATATCGATGTCACCTATCTTATAAAAACCACGTTTGTTCAAGTACACATTCTCTGCTTTAGAGTAAATTTCTTTTTTTTCTAAGGATATTATATTTTCCTTACTAATAGCACCAGTTAATTGCTTAGAGATATTACTAAATATTTTAAGATAGGGAATTGGAACTACTCCATTATTCTCAATGGTGTATTCTATATTAACAATTTCCCCAGTAAATAATTCAGTTTCAGGCAATTTAACCTTCCCACTTATACTGTTTATAGAGATAAAGCTATGGATAAGAGGGATAGTAAATAGAAAGAAAGTGATATAAAGCATGAAATAGGGGAGAGTACCTCCTACCAGCAATGAAAATAAGATTGTAACTAATAATAAAAAAGGTTTACCTATATGAATTCTATTCATTTACTATCACCGGCACATAAACCCTATTTAATATTCCCTTTAAAATATCTTCAATAGATTTTCTTCCGATCCTAGCTTCAGAAGAGAGAATCAACCTATGGCCTAAAACTGGTATAGTCATAGCTTTTACATCGTCAGGTATAACATAATTTCTTCCCTTAACAAATGCCATAGACTTGGATGCTTTTAATAAGTCTATGGAAGCTCTTGGGCTTGCACCTAATCTTAAGTCCTCATATATTCTAGTTGTGTTTGCAATACTTACAACGTAGTCTATAATGTCGTCATGAACCTTTATATTATCTACTAATTCTTGCATTTCAAGGATATCAGCAGCATTAACTACAGGATTTAAGGATGATAGATCTTTTATTAGAGTATGTTTTTTAAGGATCTCGATTTCATAGGATTTATTTGGATAACCAATAGAAATCTTCATAAGAAATCTATCTAATTGAGCTTCTGGCAAAGGAAAAGTACCTTGATATTCTAGAGGATTTTGAGTTGCCAGAACCATAAAAGGTCTATCGAGAATAAAGTGTTTATCTTCTGTTGAGATCTCGCCCTCTTCCATAGCCTGTAATAAGGCGGATTGGGTTTTGGGAGAAGTTCTGTTTATTTCATCTGCCAATAAGATTTGATTAAATATTGGGCCCTTCTTAAAATTAAAAGTAGCACTATCCTTATCATATATGCTTACACCTAGAATATCTGAGGGCATCAGATCTGGAGTAAATTGAATCCTTTTATAGGATAAATCCAAACTCCTAGCCAGAGCTTTAACCAAGGTAGTTTTACCAACACCTGGAACATCTTCTATGAGCAAATGACCTTTTGCTAATAAGCTTATTAATACAAGTTCAAGGACTTCATCTTTTCCAATAATTACCTGCTTTAAGTTATTTATAATATCTTTAACTCTTTGGTTATCCATGATAAACCTCCAATTTTTGATTTAATTAATTACTTTATACCATTATGCAGATATAGTTATTCAAAAAATAATGGATTGTAACTATTAATTTACTGAGATCTATAAAGCTTACAAAGGTATTTATACAAAATTATAGATGTGATATAATTATTTAGACAAGCGAAATAAAAAAGGGGGATATTAATGTTATTAATTAAAAATGCAAAAATTTATACCATGGCTGACGAAACAATAGAAAATGGAAGTGTATTAATTAAAGATGGTAAAATTATAGAAGTCGGATTAGATATCAAAGAGATTGAAGGTATGGAAGTAATAGATGCAAAAGGTAAATATCTTTTCCCAGGTTTTATTGATGCCCATTGTCATATTGGTATGTGGGAAGAAGGCATAGGATTTGAGGGCGATGATGGAAATGAGATGACAGATCCAATTACTCCTCATTTAAGAGCAGTTGATGCTATTAACCCAAGGGATGAAGCCTTTGAAAATGCTATAAAAGGTGGAGTGACAACAGCTGCTACTGGACCAGGAAGTGCTAATGTAATTGGTGGTACTTTTTCTGTGATCAAGCTTTATGGGGATAGAATAGACGATATGATAGTAACTGAGACATTAGCTATGAAATGCGCATTTGGAGAAAATCCAAAGAGAGTATATTCGCAGAAAAAGACCATGCCATCCACTAGAATGGGAACAGCAGCTAAGTTGAGAGAGACCTTGGCAAAAGCATTTGAATATCATAATAAAATTGTGGCTGCAGGTGAGGATGTAACTAAGTTACCTACATATGATATGAAATTAGAAGCAATGCTACCTGTGGTAAAAGGTGAGATTCCACTTAAAGCTCATGCTCATAGAGCTGACGATATATTTACATCCATTAGAATTGCTAAGGAGTTTGGAGTAAAATTAACCCTGGAACACTGCACGGAAGGGCATTTAATTGCTGATAAGCTGGCAAAGGAAGGCTATCCAGCAATAGTTGGGCCATCTTTCGGAAACAAGTCAAAATTCGAATTGAATAATAAAACCTTTGATACTCCAAAAGTTTTAGTTAATGCTGGAGTAAAGGTTGCAATTATGACTGATAGTCCAGTTATACCTTTGGAATACTTACCAATGTGTGCTGCATTAGCTCATAAGTCAGGCTTGGATGAGATGGAAGCCTTAAAGGCTATTTCAATAAATGCAGCAGAGATACTTGAAATATCTGATAGAGTGGGTTCCATAGAAGTGGGCAAGGATGCCGATGTGGTACTTTGGGATAGGCATCCCTTTGATTTGCAATCAGTAGTAACTCATACCATAGTAGATGGGAAAATAGTTTTTGAACACTCTGACCACTTATAGAAGTTGGAGATTCCTGATTCATAGTCTTGTGCCTCCTAAGGTAGCAAGGTCTTATTTATGATTCCACAGGCTTAAAATCGGGTAGTTCCAGTACCCTAATATATGTTGGCACAAGGCTTATGAAGCTATCCTTAAGCCTTGTGCTTTAATGTTTTTAGCTGCATTTTCATCTCTTTGATGAAATGCAAAACAAGTTGGACATTCCCATGTCCTAATATGTAGCTTCTTTGTATTTTGGTTAATATAGCCACAGTTTGAACAAAGCTGACTACTTGGGAAAAATGTATCTACTTGGATATAGTTTCTTCCCTACCAAGAAGACT
>Ga0265293_10001206_pt1 | contig 57618 bp, 55 predicted proteins | sample Munlanlewell138R_FD_192505 | JGI IMG/M metagenome (GOLD analysis project Ga0265293, IMG submission 192505) | Leachate microbial communities from a municipal landfill in Southern Ontario, Canada - Leachate well 138R | ecosystem: Engineered > Solid waste > Landfill > Unclassified | place: Canada... | reverse complement strand
GCCCAGCGCCGCGGCGTTGCGGGCCAGCGCCGACAGCCGGGCGTGCGCGTACTGCACGTAGTAGACCGGGTTCTCGCTCGACGCCGAGGACCACAGCTCCAGGTCGATGTCGATGGGGCTGTCGACCGAGGAGCGGATCAGCGCGTACCGCGCGGCGTCGACGCCGATGGCCTCCACCAGGTCGTCGAGGGTGATGACGGTGCCGGCCCGCTTGCTCATCCGCACCGGTTGGCCGTCGCGGACCAGGTTCACCATCTGCCCGATGAGCACCTCGACGGTGTCGGGGTCATCCCCCAGCGCCGCGGCGGCGGCCTTGAGCCGGGCGATGTAGCCGTGGTGGTCGGCGCCGAGCATGTAGATGCACAGGTCGAAGCCGCGCTGGCGCTTGTCCAGGTAGTAGGCCAGGTCGCCGGCGATGTAGGCGGGCTGACCGTCGCTCTTGATGACGACGCGGTCCTTGTCGTCGCCGAAGTCGGTGGTACGCAGCCAGGTCGCACCGTCGTCGTCGTAGATGTTGCCCGTCTTGCGCAGCTGGGCGATGGCCTCGTCCACCCGGCCGGAGGTGTGCATCGAGTCCTCGTGGGTGTACACGTCGAAGTCGGTGCCGAATTCGTGCAGCGAGGACTTGATGTGGTCGAACATCAGGTCCACGCCGATGGCGCGGAAGGTCTCCTGCTGCTCGTCGACCGGCTTGTCGAGCACCTCGGGGGCCTTGGTGAGCACCTGCGCGGCGATGTCGTTGATGTAGGTGCCCGCGTAGCCGTCCTCCGGCGTGGGCTCGCCCTTGGCGGCGGCCATCAGGGACCGGGCGAACCGGTCGATCTGCGCGCCGTGGTCGTTGAAGTAGTACTCGCGCACCACCTTGGCGCCCTGGGTGCTGAGCAGCCGGCCCAGCGCGTCGCCGACCGCGGCCCAGCGGGTGCCGCCGATGTGGATGGGCCCGGTGGGGTTGGCCGAGACGAACTCGAGGTTGATGTTCTGGCCGGCCAGTTCCTCGGCGTGGCCGTAGGCGGGCCCGGCATCGAGGACGTTGTTGACGATCAGGCCCTGGGCCGAGGCCTCGATGCGCAGGTTGACGAAGCCCGGCCCGGCGATCTCCGCCGAGGCGATGCCCGCGGCGTTGCCCAGCGCCTCGGCCAGCCAACCGGCGAGCTCACGCGGGTTGACGCCGACCTTCTTGGCCAGTTGCAGCGCCAGGTTGGTGGCGTAATCGCCGTGCTCCGGGTTGCGCGGTCGCTCGACGGTGACGGTCTGGGGCAGCGCGGCGGAATCGAGGTCGTGGGCGGCCAACACCGCGGCAGCGGTGCTCTTCAATAGCTCGGCCAGATCGGCGGGGGTCACGGGGGTCCATCCTATGGTCTCGGGTGGTGAGCGCCCGAATCCATTGGCGATGATGGCGCTCGCGCCATGATGCGTTAGTCTGTGCAGGCCCAATGGCTCAGTTGGTTCTGGCTTGGTTCCAGCCACTGCGCCCCCGTAGCTCAGGGGATAGAGCGTCTGCCTCCGGAGCAGAAGGCCGCAGGTTCGAATCCTGCCGGGGGCACCCTTTGACCAGCGCATATGCAGTTCCATGCAAATGCCACGCAATCGCCACACTCGTCGGAGCGCCGAATTCGGGGCTGGGTGTGGAACGACGAGATCAGCGGCCCAGTCCTACCATCGTTTGGTGCGCGGCATCGTCATTGCGATCGTCCTCGGTGTGGCCGTGCTGGTCGGTCTGCCGCTGCTCGGGTACCTCGCAATCGAGTTTCTCCGCGAGGACCGGCAAAGCGCTGAGATCAGCGCCGACTGCCGACTGGTGGCCGACACCCTGTCCCCACCGGGCAGTACGAATGCCCCTGACCTGACGACCGCCTCACCCGACGAACTCGCCGACTACGAGCCGACGGGCCTGACCACCGACGAGATCATCGCCAACGCCGGCAAGCTGCAGGACCCGAACTTGCGCCGGCACCTCGAAAGATTCGCGGCCGCCTCCGAAGTCGTCGTCGACGGTATGCCCGAAGTGCATGGCGAAGAGCTCAACCCGCCCGGGTTGAAGGACTATTTCGCCGCTCAACGCCAACTGCGCGAATCGGTCGAGGCCATCAGGGCGGCCTGCCCGAATCTGTGAGCCGACCGGCGCACAGCCCAGCCCTCGGCGCGGTGGCTCGAGTTTGTCGGTACCCCTGGGTACGGTTTGACCAACACCGCACAGACAGGAGGCACGCCGCGTGATTCGGGTTGCGGGTCTCTTCGCCGGCATCGGTGGCATCGAGCGTGGCTTCCAGGAAGCCCTGGGCGACGACGGTGTGTCGACGGTCCTGCTCTGCGAGTCGTGGGACGCAGCGCAGAAGGTCCTCGAGCACCGGTTCCCCGACACCGACATCCACCCCGATGTGCGGCATCTGAAGAAGTTGCCGCGCGGCGTGGACGTGCTCACCGCGGGTTTTCCGTGCACCGATCTGTCGCAGGCCGGCCGGACCGCGGGCATCGGCGGCTCGGCCTCGGGTCTGGTCACCCACGTCTTCGACGTGCTGGCCAAGCAGGCCAAACGGCGGCTGCCCTGGCTGCTGATCGAGAACGTGCCCAACATGCTCGCCCTGGATAACGGCAAGGCGATGAGCTACCTGGTCCAGGAGCTGGAGTCCCTCGGCTACCGCTGGGCGTACCGCACCGTGGACAGCCGGTTCACCGGGGTCCCGCAGCGACGGCGGCGGGTGATCCTGCTGGCGTCGGTGCGCGAGGACCCGCGGTCGGTCCTGTTCGCCGACGACGCGGGACAACACGACGCCGGCGAACTCGCCGAGGACGCCTACGGCTTCTACTGGACCGAAGGCCGCCGCGGCCTGGGTTGGGCCGTCGACGCCGTTCCTACGCTCAAGGGTGGCTCGACCCTCGGCATCCCGTCGCCGCCGGCAATCTGGCATCCCGAGGGTGAGCCCGGCCGGCGATTCCTCAAACCGTCGATCTCCGACGCCGAGCAGCTGCAAGGCTTTCCCAGCGGCTGGACCGACGTGTTCGATGACTCCTCGCGGCGCAACGGGCCCCGCTGGAAGTTGGTGGGCAACGCGGTCACCGTCGGCGTGTCCCGGTGGGTCGCCACCCGCATCGCCGAGCCCGGGGATTCGGTTGTCGAAGAAGAGATGTGGGACCGCAGCGGACGGTGGCCGACGGCGGCCTGGGGGTCGGACGGGAAGATCGTCAAGGTCGCCGTCTCGGAGTTCCCGCTGCGCGAGCCCTACCGCCACCTGCTCGACGTGATCGAGCCCCACTCGGCCGAGGAGCTCAGCCAGCGGGCGCTCGCCGGGTTCTGGAACCGGCTCAGTTCGGGCAACCTCGGCCGTCACCCCGGCTTCCGCGAGCACATCCTGGCCGACCTCGGCGCGGCGATCGCGTGACGATCCCGGGCCAAACTCGACGTTCGCGATAGGTTCGCAGAGTGCACGGCCCCTACATCCTCGCCCGGTTCCTCCAAGTGCCGGGAAAACCCGACAAGTACGGCAACCAATGGCAGTACAACTCGCGGTCCGACCGGCATTCGAAGGTGGGCTGTTGGGGCGTGGCCTTCGACTTGCTGACGGCGTCAACACAATTACGCGCCCACGCCGCGGCCGGCAAGGTGGTCCTGGGCGTCAACCACTCGATGACCGACTTCGCCACCGGTCGCCGCAAGAAACTCGACCTGGTGATCGCCCGACCAGCGTCGGCGCCCGAAACCTCCCGTCGCACCTTCAAGAGCCTCGCGACGGAGTACGGAATCGGGCTCACGGACACCGAAACGCGTCAGCTCGACGAGTTGCCCGATCTGCAGGTCGCGGCGGTGGGAGCCGTGCTGATCGCGCTCGAGGCCAAGGCCACGATGACGGCGCACATCAAGAGCCTGCCGCGGCTGTACGACGAATTGAACTCCTCGCACCTCTGCGTGCACGGGGCGTCGAGCGCGGCCTTGGCGATCGGCTACGTCCAGATCAACAACAGCGAGTCGTTCGTCTCCTCGGTCACCAACAATCGCGCGCTGGCCGACAACCCGGTGATCTGGTCGAAGCACCGCCAGCCCGAGGACACGTTGCGGGTCATCGACAAGGTCAAGGAGATCCCGCGCCGCTCGAAATCCTCGGAGGTCGGATTCGACGGCATCGGGCTTTCGGTCCTGGACTTCAAGAACGACGGTGGACCGGTGACGATCGTCAACGACCCACCCGCACCTCAGCACGGCGACTCGTTCCACTACGACAGCATGATCGTCCGGATGGCCAACGAGTACGACGCGACGTTCGCAAACATCTAAGTCCCGCACAGCTTCTCGGGCCGGACGGCATTTTCCCGATACCCTGGGAGGGCCATGTCTGCGTCCCAGCCGAAGCGGCCCACCCCAGCGGCCTCGAGCGAAGAGATTCGCACGAGGATGGCGACGACGAAACGCCGTGACACCGGCCCCGAACTCGCCCTGCGCTCGGCGCTGCACCGCCGCGGCATGCGCTTCTTCGTCGACCGTGCCGTCATCGGCAGGCGGCGCCGGGCCGACATCGTGTTCCCCACCGAACGCGTCGCGGTGTTCGTCGACGGCTGCTTCTGGCATTCCTGCCCGCAACACGGCACCACGCCCCGCCGGAACCGCGAATGGTGGGTCGCGAAACTCGCGGCCAATCGCGACCGCGACGCCGACACCGACCGGCAGCTGCGCGACGCCGGGTGGACGGTCCTCAGATTCTTCGAGCACGAGGACATGGCGACGGCGGCGCAGGCCGTCGCCGATCAGCTGATGGCTCTTCGTCAGAGCGGCGTCTGACTCAGCCACGTTGTGCCTCCCCGCGGGCGGTGGTTCACTGGATTGGTATGGCCATCGAGTTCAACCACACCATCGTCGCGGCGCGGGACCGCACCGAGTCCGCGACGTTCTTCACCGAGATGTTCGGCCTGCCCGCCGCCAAGGAGTTCGGGCCGTTCCTGGCCGTGACCATCGACCACGGCGCCAGCCTCGACTACGCCCAGGCCCCGGAGGGTGCGGACATCGCTCCGCAGCACTACGCATTCCTGGTGTCCGAAGCCGAGTTCGACGAGATCTACGGCCGCATTCAGCAACGGGGACTGCAACATTGGGCCGATCCGCACGGCCAACATCCCGGCGAGATCAACCACCACGACGGCGGTCGCGGCGTGTACTTCCCGGATCCGTCGGGGCACCATCTGGAGATCATCACCCGGCCGTACGGATCCGGCGGCTGAGCACGCAACCGCCGGCCCCGCGCCGGCTCACACCAGCTGCGGCTCCCCCACGCTCTCCTCGACGGGTACCTCCACGGCCTCCGGCTCCGGCGCAGGCGCGACGCGACCGGCCAGCACGGCCGACACCACGACACGACAGCCCAAGCACGACGATGGCCGCCCTGCGGTGTCGCAGGACGGCCATCGTCGGAAAGACCTACTTCAGTTAGTGGAACCACTTCCACGGTTTGTCCCAGTGCCCCGGCGGGACACCGACCGCCTGGCCGATGTGGCCGGGCGGAACCCCGACGATCTTGCCCACGTGTCCCGGCGGCGGGATCGGATCGTGCCACGGCCAGTCCGGGTCGGCACCGGCCTGACCGGCCAGGCCGATCGCGGCAAACCCCAGCGCACCGGCCAGGGCCGCGCCGGCGGCAATACTCTTCAACTGCATGGTGAACTCCTCACAGCTGAATCGCCGCGGCTCGCGAACCACCAGCCAGCGACGCCTCAGCGTTTATCCACTAGGGATATCGTCCCACCGGCGAGCAGCGTTAGCCACCTCGGATCAGAACACGCTCTCGATCATGCCGCCGTCGACACGCAGCATCGTGCCGTTGATGTAGCCGGCCCGCGCGCTGGCCAGGAAGGCCACGGCGTCGCCGTACTCCCGCGGCGTGCCGTACCGCCGCGCCGGGATGCGGACGAGGTAGTCCTTCTGCACTTCCTCGACGGTCCGATCCTGCTGTTGGGCCCGCAACACGTCCCGGTCGATCGCGCTCTGGCTGGCGATGCGTCCCGGGATGACCACGTTCGAGGTGACGCCGTCGGGGCCGACTTCCCTCGCCACGGTCTTCGACCAGCCCAGCAGGGCGGAACGCAGGGTGTTCGAGATGCCGAGCAACGGGATGGGCACCACCACTCCGGACGACGTGCTGGCGATGAGCCGACCCCAGCCGCGTCGGCGCATCCCGGGCAGCACCAGATCGGAGAGGTGGATCACCGAGGCGACCATGGACTCGAAGTAGTCGCGCCAGGTGTCGACGGGCACCTCGGTGGCCGTGGTGCTCGGCGGGCCACCGGTGTTGTTGACCAGGATGTCCACCGGCCCCAGGTCCCGTTGCACCTCGTCGATCAGGGTGCGCTCGGACTCGCGGTCGCCCAACTCGACGGCGAACGGCGCCGCGGTGCCGCCGAGTGCGGCGGCGGTCTCCTTGGCGGCCTGCAGGTTTCGGTCCGCACTCGCCACCAGGGCGCCCTCGGCGGCGAGCGCCTCGGCGATCCCGCGGCCGATTCCGCCGCCCGTACCCAGCACCACCGCGGTGCGTCCCGTCAGACCGAGATCCATGCGCGCCTGTCCCTTCGATCGCTATGCCGGCCGGCGGCGGTGCCGCAACACGGCCCCGGGCCGCGCGCCGGTCTCCACGCCGCCGCGCACCACCGGAACCCCGGCCACGAAGACGTCGTCGACGCCGGCGGCGTACTGGTGCGGGTCGACGAAGGTCGCCCGCTCGGTCACCCGCGCCGGATCGAGCACCACCACGTCGGCCACCGCGCCGGCGGCGATGCGGCCGCGGTCGGCCAACCCGAGTCGGTCGGCGGGCAGCGACGTCATCCGCCGCACGGCTTCCGGCAGCGACAGCAGGTTCTTCTCCCGCACATAGCGCTGCAGCACGCGGGCGAAGGTGCCGTAACTGCGCGGGTGCGGGGTGCCGCCCTCGTCGGGATGCAAGGTCCACCCGTCGCTGGCGATCGCCACCCGCGGGTGACGCATCACCCGCTCGATGTCCTCGTCGCCGATGGCGAAGATGACCACCTCGACCGCGCCGTCGCGGCCCAGTAGGTCGAGCATGACGTCGACCGGCTCGCGGCCGGCCTCGCGGGCAATCTCGTCGAGACGCCGACCGACGAACGACGAGTGCTCGTCCAGGCCCACCGAGGAGATCATCACCGTGTCGGGCTCGAAGTCACGCTTCGGGCGCCCGTCCGTGGGACCGTCCAGGATCTCGGTCCGAATGGCGTTGCGGTTCTGCGGATCCCGCAGCCGCTCGGCGAGCGCGGACGCCCCGCCTTCTGCCGCCCAGCCCGGCACGAGCGCCAGCATGGTGGTGGACGAGGCGGGGTACGGGTACTGGTCGAGCGCGACGTCGACGCCCTCGGCTATCGCGGCGTCCACCCGCTGCAACGACTCCTCGGTGAGTCCCCAGTTCCGACGGCCGAGCACCTTGTGGTGGCTGAGCTGCAGTCGCACCCCGGATCCCCGCGCGATGGCCATGGCTTCGTCGAGCGCGACGAGCAGTTGTTCCCCCTCGTTGCGCATGTGCGTGCTGTAGATGCCGCCGTGATCGGCGACGACCCGGCACAATTGCACCAGTTCGTCGCGGCCGGCGAAGCTGCCCGGTGGATAGATCAACCCCGACGAAATGCCGAACGCGCCGGCCGCCATGGCGCCTTCGACCAGGTGTCGCATCGCCGAGAGTTCGCTGTCGGTGGCATCGCGGCGCTCATAACCCAGCACGGCGATGCGGACCGCGCCGTGGCCGACCAGCGCGGCGACGTTGACCGCGGTGCCCACCTCGGCCAGGTGCGCGGCGTAACCGGGGAGGTCCCGCCATCTCCAGTCCAGGCCGCGACCGAAGATGGCCGTCGCTTGCCGCAGTTGCTCGGCGTGTTCGCCGGGCCCGACCGGGAACGGCGAGAACCCGCAGTTCCCGACCACCAAGGTCGTGACACCCTGGCGGACCATCGAGGCCGCCGACGGATGGGTCGGCAGGGAGAAGTCCGCGTGCGTGTGGATGTCGACGAAGCCGGGCACGATGGCCCGGTCGGTCGCGTCGACGATCTGCTCACCGCTGCGGGCGGCGAGCGAACCCGGTGGCGCGATCTCGGCGACGATGCCGTCGCACAGCCGCACGTCGGCGGGCACCGGCTCGGCACCGGTGCCGTCGATCACCACGCCACCGGTCAGGACATGGCCGGAAGCCCCTGTCACACCGATTCTTTCTTGGCGACGGTCATTTTGAGGTTCCACTGCACGTTGCGCATGAACTGCACGGAGAGCATCGGGTGGATCCCCCGTTCGACCAGGCCGTCGTAGTCGAAGGTGATCATCAGCTTCTGGGCCTCGTCGTCGAGGTCATAGCGCCCGACGAACTCCTCCGGGGCAGCCATGAACTCCGAGAAGAGCTCGTCACTTTCCTGGATGTCATGGATGAGGCGGGCCAGTTCGTAGTCCTCGTGCCGCGGCCGAGGATAGTAGAGTCCGCTAGACATGGTGTATTCCTCTCTACAGCAACAGAATTAGAATTCGATGACGGCGTATCCGCAGTGGTCGTTGGGCACGTAGGTGATGTGCTTGGCGGTCGGTGCGGTGCCGCGGGCGCCGATGGCCACCGCCCAGTTGCGCAGTTCGGTCATGCCCCGCACGTCCAACTCCTTGGCGCTCATTTCCGCCAGCTTGCTGACCTCGCCGGCCTTCAGCCAACCGAGCACCTCCTGGTCGGCGGTCAGGTCGGGATCGTGGTAGCGGGGGGTGCCCGGGTAGTGGGACATGCCGCCGGTGCCCAGGGTGCCGATACGCAGGCCGGCGTTGTCGGCCCAGCGGGCAATCTCGCGACCGAGCTTGAAGCAGCGCGAGATCTCCGGCTGCGGCGGCACATAGGTGTTCAGGATGATCGGGATCACCGGGACGTGCAGCCCGCCCTGAATGGCGAAATGCAGCGGCACCATGAACGAGTGGTCGAGCACCTGCTTCTGACTCCAGGCCGGGTCGAAGTCGTTGGTCAGCAGATGGTCCAACAGGCCATTGGCCAGATCGGGACGGGCGGGTAGCTCCACGGTCTCTTGGTTGAGGGCGGCGATGAACGGCGACCCGGTGAAAACGGTCATCGTCGGGACCAGGTTGAAGAAGTGGTTGTGGATGTGATCGAGCGCGACCACCACCAGGGCATCGAGGTTCGATTCCTGGATCCGCTGCCCCATCCGGCGCATGCCGGCCTGCGTCTCGGCCAGGACCTCGGGCGAATCCTGGCGCTCGAGGAAGATCTGCGGGGCATGCGAACTCACGAAAGCGATTTCGACCCCGGGCTCGTCAGTAATGGTCATCTGCTTCTCCTCTCAAAAACGACGGTCACGAGACCGACGTCGGGCAGGTTGGGTGTTCCAGCGCCGTTGGGGTGCGCTCGGTCTGGCGGGTGAGCAGTTCCTGGAAGAACTCCAACTGCGCCTCGGCCATGGAGACCGGGGAACGGAGGCCGCCGAGGCCACGCACCCAGTTCACGTCGAGGCCGGCGCCAATGAGCGCCTGGTGATCCATGCCGCCTGGCGGCGAAGCGATGTCGAAGATCCGGGCAGTGATGCGACTGCTCGCCGCCGACCACGGCACCGCGTCATCGGAGGGCACCGTGTTGATGACGATGTCGGCGGTCTCCATCACCGCGATCCGCTCCGCGTAGGGAACCGGACGAGCACCCAACTGCCGGGCGCGTTCCCGGTCCCGCCGGGACCGGACCGCGACCACCACCTCGCAGCGCATCGCCAGCAGCAACTGGGTGATCGCGAGTCCCGTCGAGCCGAAGCCGAGGACGACGAACAGGTGTTCACGCAGCAGCCTGTAGGTGCTCTCCACCAGTACGCCAATCAGGGCCTCCGACACCGCCGTTGCGGTCTTGACGACCAGCCCCGAGTCGGCCTTGGTCTCGTGCAGAGCGATGCCAAGATCGCTGCACAGCGCTCGCACGGCCTCGCTGGCCCGCCCCAACACCAACCCGCCCTGCTGCGCGGCGGACGCGCCGAGCAGTTCGCGGTCCAGTCGGATCGGGACATCACCTGCGGGGGCATAGATTTCGTCGTTCACCGCGAGTCCGGGGTACGGGCACAGGACCCATTCGGCACCGGCGACGGCTTCGCGTGCGGTGCGGGATCGGCCATAGCTGACGTGGGGATCGAGCACGGCGCCGCCGAACGTACGCACGTCGAAGGACGTCTCACCGAGCGCGTTGGCAATGTGATGTTCGCGTTCGTCGCCGCCGAGCACCGCCACCGCCATGCGCCGGTTCATGCGGCGATCCCGGCCAGCAGTTCATCGACCTCGGCCAGCACCGAGGCCAGGTGCTTGGTCTCGGTCTCGTCGAGTGCGACATACGGTGCGCGCACATTGGCCGAACCGGAGTATCCGCGAAGCACCATGGCCGCCTTGACGACGCGGGGTTGCCCGAGGGCTCGGACCACCGTGGCGTACGGCTGCAACGCCCCCAGGAACTCCGCCTTGACCGACGGGGCGACGGCGGGATCGGCCAGCGCCAAGAACGCCTCGGGAAAGACCCACACGTTGGTCGAGGTGACTCCGCCCACCCCGGCACCGACGGCGGCCGCGCAGGCCAGATCCGCGGCCGCGAGCACCTGGGCGTGGCCGGCCTGCTGGACCCGGGCGACGGTCTCGACCATCGCGGCCAAGGATTTGGTGCCTTGTTTGATGCCGGTGTAGGGCGCGGTCTCGGTCACCTGCTGCAGCACACTGGGCGACAGGTCCACGCCGAAGACCGGGTTGTTGTAGACGATCAGGTCGTGCCGCAAGGCATCTCCCACGCGGGCGAAGTGCGCCAGGAGGTCGGCCTCGGTCAACTCGGCGGCGAACGGGGCCGACACCATCACCTGATGGGCGCCGACCTCGAACAGTCGCCGCCCTAGTTCGATGGCGTCGTCACCGTTGAGGGCCGCGGCACCCGACATCACCACGGCTTCGGGGTTCGTGCGCACCACCGCCTCGGTCACGGCGATGCGTTCTTCCGGTCGCAGAACCTGGAACTCGCCGTAGGACCCGGTCAGTAGGACCCCGGTCACACCCCGGGCGGCGATCCGGGCGACATTGTCCGCCACGGCCGCCGCATCAACCTGGCCCGCAGCGTCAAAAACGGTGGGGGCGATCGCATAGAAGCGGATTGGCTGCATGGACTCCCTCTCGAAGTTCCAACTTTAGCGCTTCTGCTAAAGCGCTTTAGAAGCATAAGGTCTGTCGAGCGGGACTGACAAGTCCTCACCGATCTGGGGGTAGAAAACATGCCGCAGCGCCGCCAGGCACCAGCGCGCTTGATCGACGTCGCCGAAAAGGCCGGCGTGTCACTGACCACGGCATCGTTCGCGATGTCGGGCCGTCCCGGTGTCAGCGAGGCGGTGGCCGAGCGCGTGCGGGCGATCGCGGCCGAACTCGGTTATGTGCCCAACATGCAGGCACGTTCGCTGGCCAGTGGCGCCAGTTCGACCCTAGGGTTGGTGGTCCATGACATCGCCGACCCGTACTTCGCGGAGATCGCGTCCGCGATCGTCGCCTCGGCCGCAGACCTGGGCCTCACGGTGCAGATCTGCCAGAGTTCCCGCGATCCCGAACAGGAGATCACGCAGGTCCGCGCGCTGGTTGCCAGCCGGGTCCGGGCGTTGATCATGGCGGGGTCGGGACGGATCGGCGAGAACGGTTCCCGCGCCACCTACGACGAACTCGAGCGATTCCAGTCCACGGGTGGACGGGTCGCGATGATCGGTCGGCACCGCACACCGCTGGATGCCGTGGTGCCCGACAACACCGCCGGCGGCACGCTGATCGGCGCGCATCTGCGTGAACTGGGCCACACCCGCGTCGGAGTCGTGGCCGGGCCACAGGATCTCGCCTCCGCCGTCGACCGCCTCGGCGGTGTGACTGCGGCGCTCTCCGAAGGCGTCAAGGGCGTCCAGATCTTCGTGGAGCACTCCGAATTCGACCATGCCGGCGGCGCCGCGGCCGCCGAACGGCTGCTCAGTGACCATCCCGACATCACCGCACTGGTCGCGCTGAACGACTCGATGGCTGTCGGCGTGCTGGCCACGATCCGTCGTCGCGGATTGGAGGTACCCGGCGACATCTCGGTCACGGGTTTCGACGACATCCGCGTGGCCGCCGACCTTGGTCCCGGGTTGACCACCGCGGTGGTGCCGCTGCACCAGATCGGTACGACGGCAGTCACGTTGGCCATGAAGCAACCCGCCTCCCGGCCCCGACGAATTCAAGTGCCCGTCGAACTGGTGGTGCGTGGCTCGACGGGCCCCGTCACGCCCAAGCGTCCCCGACGCCGGGCGTGACGATCCCGCTCAGACCGCGTTGATGTAACCGCCGTCGATCCGGAAGACAGATCCGGTGAGGTACGACGCCCGCTCGGAGGCCAGGAACGCGACCACATCGCCATACTCCCGCGGCTCGCCATAACGCCCCAGCGGAATTGACGAGGTGCTTTGACGCACCACTTCCTCGAGTTCCAATCCCTCACGCTCGGCCCGCTTTTCGTCGAGGAAGCGGATCCGATCGGTGGCGATGCGGCCGGGCAGGACGATATTGCTGGTCACCCCCGCTCCGCCGACCTCCGACGCCAGCGTTTTCGACCAGCCCACCAACGCCGAACGCAGCGTGTTCGACAGACCGAGATTCGGGATCGGAGCGATCACGCCCGACGACGTCGAGGTGATCACGCGTCCCCAGCCGCGTTGGGTCATACCCGGCAACACCAGGTCGGTGACGCCGATCACCGCGAGCACCATCGAACGGAAATGCGACTCCCAGGTGTCCGCGGGTTGGCCGGCCACCGGCGACGGCGGCGGACCCCCGGTGTTGTTCACCAGGATGTCGACCTCACCCAGCTCCGATCGCACCTGTGCGATCCGATCGGCGGCGCCCGCCACGTCCGCCAGATCCCACTGCACGCAGTAGGTTTCGGCACCCCTATCGCGTAGCCGCCCCTCCGTCTCCGACAATGCTGCGGCATCGATGTCCGCGAGCGCGACCCGCACGCCCTCCTGCGCCAGCGCCGCGGCAATGGCACCCCCGAGGCCGCCGCCCGCGCCGAACACCAACGCGGTGCGTCCCGCTATCCCTAGGTCCATCGGTACCCCTTCATCGTTGATCCAGTCGCGTAGAACCCCGTAAGCCTAAGCGCTTTAGTAGCCTGGGCTCAAGCGCTTGACCAAACGGGCCGGAACGGAGGACGCCGTGACATTCGAACCCACTCCCCCGCTGCCCTGCGAGATGTCGAGATGACGGCCGTTGCCGCCCGGGTGGGGTTGCTCGGTGTCTCCCACGCGGCCACGGACTTCTACCAGGGCAGCGTCGCAGTCCTGGTCCCGGTCCTGGTGCTGCAGGCCGGTTTCAGTGCGGTGGCGGCCACCACGGTCGTGCTGGCCGCCACCCTGGGCTCCGCAGTGGCCCAGCCGGTCTTCGGCGTGCTCGCCGACCGATTCCAGACCTTCTGGCTGTTGCCCGCCAGCATGCTGCTGGCCGCCGCGGGGATCGGCGTGCTCGGACTGACCACTTCGTACAACTGGACGCTGATGGCTGCCGGCGCCTCGGGGCTCGGAGTGGCGGCCTACCATCCGATCGCCGCAATGCTGGCGCGCCAGCTCGGCTGCGGCACCGCGCGCTCGATGAGCTGGTTTATCGCGGGCGGGAACATCGGGCTGGCACTGGCTCCGGCCATTGCGGCGCCGATCCTGCTGGCCTTCGGCCGCCACGCATCGCCACTGCTGGCCGCGCCAGGCATTCTCGGCGGCCTCGCCGTGATCGCGTTGCGTCGCTGGTTGCTGAACGGTCCGGGAACTCCGAGCGCGACAGCGCCGGCGGACGTTGCCGAAAACACCGACGACTGGCGTAGTTTCGGTTGGCTGGCGGCGATCGCGGTGCTGCGGTCGGGCGCCTACTTCGGCATCTCCACCGTCGTCGGTCTGTTGGTCGTGGTCGAACTCGGGCGGAGTCAGAGCGCGGCCGCGGCCGCGCTCGGTGTGTTCCTCACCGTGGGCGTGGTCGCCACCCTGGCGGGCGGTGTGATTGCCGACCGGTGGCGTCGAGTCACCTGCCTCCGAATGGGTTTCGCCATCATCGTGCCGGGCCTGATCCTGCTTGCGCTGGCACCGAATGCGCCGGTCGCCTTCGCCGGCGCCGTGGTCGCCGGGATCGGCGTCTTCCTCCCGTTCTCGGTGCAGACCACCCTCGGCCATGAGTACCTGCCGCAGCACATCGGCACCGCATCCGGGGTCACGATCGGCCTGTCGGTATCGGCGGGTGGTGCGATTGCGCCGCTGCTCGGATTCATCGTCGAGAGTCACGGCGCGCGCCACGCGATGCTCGCCCTCGCGGTCCTGCCCGTGCTGGCGCTGGTGGTCAGCCTGCGGCTGCGGGAAGGGCACGTCGGCGGCGCCCCTCCCGCGCCGGTGGCTCACGCGCGGGCCGCGGCACCGCCCAGGTAGAGATCGGCGAGCTTCGGGTCGGCCAGCAATTCAGCTGCGGGCCCGTTGATGTGGACCCGCCCGAGGTCCAAGACGCAACCGAGGTCGGCGGTCTGCAGGGCCCGGCGCGCGTTCTGTTCGACGAGCAGTACCGCGGTGCCGGCATCGCGCATGCGGACCACCTGCTCGAAGACCGTCGTCGTGGTCTTGGGGTCCAATCCCATCGAGGGCTCGTCGAGCAGCACCACCTTGGGCGTGACCATCAGGGAGCGCGCGAACTCCACCTGCTTCTGCTGGCCGCCGGACAGCAGACCGGCGAGCTGGCTCCAGCGCTCACCGACGATCGGAAAGAGATTCTGCACGTACTCGATCCGCTCCGCGATCACCGCGGGATCCTTGATGGAGAACGCACCGAGGCGCACGTTCTCCTCGACCGTCATCTCCCGAAAGACGCTATGTCCCTGAAGAACATGGGACAGACCGGACCGGAGCATGGTCTGCGGATCGCAGCCCGCCACCTCTTTGCCATCCACCCGGATGGCACCCGAGCGGGGCTTGAGCATCCCGCTGGCCACCTTGAGCACCGTCGACTTGCCGGCACCGTTGGGTCCCACCAGGCACACGATCTTTCCCGCCGGCACCCGCACGGTCAGCCCGCGCAGCACCATCGCCGCCCGGCCGTAGCCGGCCTGGATGTTGTCGAGTTCGAGCAGGTAATCAGATGCCAAGGTAGGCCTCCAGGACTCGTGGGTCGGCTTGTACCTCTTGCGGGGTACCGGTGGCGATAGGTTGTCCGCGGTCGAACACGATGACGTGGTCGCTCAGCGTCATCACCAGATCCATGTTGTGCTCGACGATCAGGAAGGTCTTGCCCTCCTTGTTCAGCTCGGAGATCAACGTCATGATGCGTTCGATCAGTGCGGGGTTCACCCCGCCCGCGGGCTCGTCGAGCATGATCGTCTCCGGATCGCTCATGAGCACGCCGGCCAGCTCCAGCAGCTTCTGCTGCCCGTACGAGATATTGCGCGCCTCAGCGTGTTCCAGATGATCGATGCCGACGCGGTGCAGCAGGCCCCGGGCGCGCTCCACCACGTCCTTGGCCTTGGAACTGCGCATCATGGCGACGGTCGACCCGCTGACCCCGACCAGCATGTTCTCCAGCACGGTCATCTGCGGAAAGGTCCGGCACAGCTGGAAGCTGCGGCCGATCCCGGTCCCGGCGACCCGGTCTGCGGTCCGGCCGGTGATGTCCTTGCCCCGGTAGGACACGGTTCCGGAGTCCGGCTGGATCATCCCGGTGACGCAGTTGAAGAACGTGGTCTTGCCGGATCCGTTGGGCCCGATCAGCGCGTTGATCAGGCCGTGCCGGAACTTCACGGTGGCGGTGTCGACCGCCGTCACTCCGCCGAAGCGTTTGGTCAGCTCGGTCGTCGAAAGGTTCTGCACTTCCGTGGTCGTCATCGCGATACTCCGTTCACCATGGGTTCCAGCTCTGCTTCCGCGGCCGACTTGCGCTGCGCCTCCAGCAGGTCCTCGGCCGTCTGCTCGCGAATCGAGGTCTCGCCCCGACGCAGGTAGCGGTTCACCAGGTCGCGCAGGCCCGGAATGATGCCGTCCGGCATGAACAGCACCACCAGGACCAGCAGCACACCGGTCGCGGTGAGGTGAATCTGGGTGTCGCCGTAGTTCAGCTTGAAGTACTCGAGGGCGAAGCCCACCAGAATCGCACCGAGCAGCGGGCCGAACAGGCTGCGAATGCCCCCGACGAGCGCCATCAGCACCATGTAGGCACCCAGCAGGATGGAGAACTGGAACACCGGGTCCAGATCACCGAACCACAGCGCGTAGAACCCGCCGGCGGCCGCGGTGAAGGCCGCCGACAGCACGAACGCGATCAGCTTGTACTCGGTGGTGGGCACGCCGAGAGCGCGCGCCTTGTCCTCGTCCTCACGAATGGCCTTGAGCCGCATGCCGAACCGCGACCGGTCGATGAGCCACCACACCAGCAGGGCGACCGCCAGCAGGCCCAGGTACAGGTAGTAGAACCGCAGATGGTGTTCGGGGCGCAGCAGGCCCGGGAACGGCCGCGGCACTTCCATGCCCGAGGATCCGCCGGTCACCGCACTCCAACTCTGGGCCACCAGCAGCACGATCAGCACGAACGCGATGGTGGCGATGACGAATGATGCGCCGCGCAGGCGCAACCCGGCCACACCCACGGGTATGGCGATGAGCGACACGAGCACCACCGCGACGCCGACGGCCAGGAAGCTGGACATGCCGAGGCGGTTGATGAGTAGCCCCGTGCCGTAGGCGCCCAGCCCGAAGTAGGCCGCGTGCCCGAACGAGATGTATCCGGTGAACCCGCCCATGAAGTTCCACCCGGTCGCGCAGACCGCGTAGTTGAGGATCACGACGGCGGCGGCCAGCAGATAGGCATTACCGAGGGTGTGCGGGACGCTGAGGGCCACGACCACCAGGGCGGCCAGGCCCAGGATCTTCAGCGTTGGAACGGCTTTCGTGAGCTGCGTCGTGGCGTTGTCAGAATCGCTGTGCAAGACGACCTCCAAAGAAGCCCTGCGGCCGGAACAGCAGGGTGGCGAAGAGTGCGACGTAGAAGACGGTTTGAGCCCACGTGGCGCCCATCGGGATCTGCAGCATGCTGGTCGCGATGCCGAGGACCATCGCGGCGATCGCGGCGCCGGGGATCGAACCGAGCCCTCCGACCACGATGATGGCCATCAGCGGCCCGATCCAGTACCAGTGCAACGACGGGAAGATGGTGGCGTCCAACGCCAACGCGGTGCCACCCACGGCCGCGGTCGCCAGGCCCAGGCCGAAGCCGTAGCTGGCCACCCGGTCGGTGTTGATCCCCACCAGCCGAGCCGCCTCCGGGTGCTGGATGGTTGCGCGCAGCGAGCGCCCGAAGGAGCTCTTCATCAACACGATGTAGAGCGCGCCCAGGCCGGCGGCCGCCAACAGGAACGCCACCATCTTGACCACCGGGATCGAGGCACCGAAGAAGTCGATCTGAGATGACCCGTACCCGAGGTTGATTCGCCGCTGCACACCGGTGAAGACGAAGCCGAGCAGACCCTCGATGATCAGCGCGAAGGCCAGCGTCAGCAGGCAGGACATCATGGTCAGCGTGGCCGGCCGCAGCCGGGTGAGCAGGGTACGTTGCATCACCACGCCGAGGCCGAAGAACGCCGGAACCGTAAGCGCCAACGACAGCAACGGATCGAGTCCGGTCGTGGTGGTGAAGAACCAGGCCATGTAGGCGGCCAACACCAGGAATGCCGCGTGCGCGAGCATGACGACGCGCATCACGCCGAAGTACAGGGTTAGTCCCGAGGCGAGCAGCGCGTATTGACCACCCAGCAGGACACCGAGGATGAGGGTCTGGAAGATTACCGCCGAGTCCACGCCTCACCAACCCGGCTTCGGAACGATGATCTCGGACTCCGCGGCGGCTTCGGGAAGCACGATCTTGGCTTCACCGTCCTGCCACTGCAGCACCATGCTGGCGCCCTTGGGCCGGCCGTCCTCGTCCCACGCCAGCGGGCCGACGACGGTGGGTACCTCCGCGGTGCGCAGGTAGTCGATCAATTGCTGTTGACACTCACCCTGTTCGGCGCAGCCCACATTCTCGACAGCGGCCTGCACGACCTGCCCCGTGGCGAAAGCCGCGGCCTCGTCCTCGTTGGGCTTGTGGTTGTACTTGGCCTCGTAGGCGGCCACGAACTCGGCGTTGGTCGGGATGTTCGCATCCGGGGAGTACGACGTCGGAGCGAGGATGCCCGCCGTCCGCGCACCGAGTGCGCTGGCGAACTCGGGGTGGGTGGGCGCGGTGGTGAACCCGGCGATCTTGGGCTGGTAGTTCAACTGTTGCAAGGCGATGATCAGGTTCACGGCGTCCTGGTAGGCCGCCCCACCGATCACGACGTCGGCCCGACTGGGCGCGATCTTGGCAGCGAGCGTGGAGAAGTCGGTTTGGTTGGGCGGATACTCCTCGTCGACGACGATCTCGATGCCGCCCGCGGCAAGCCGGTCGCGCACACCGTGCGCGGTGGCCTTCGGGAACGGATCGTCCATGGTGGCGACCGCCGCGGTCTTGGGCCGCTGATCCTCCGGCATGGCCAGGATGTAGTCGACGAGGAAGTCAAAGCTGTTGTCGGCCACCGCCGGTCCGGAGTAGAAGAGATTGTCGAAGCCCTGCTCGAAGACCTCGGCGGCGTTGCCCGCGGGCTCGACGAACAACATGCCGTACTCCTGGGCGACGCGGGCCGCCGGGATCACCAGGCGACTGGAGTAGGGACCGAAGATGAGGTCGGCCTGGTCCTGGGCGATCAGGGCCTCGTAGTCCGAGACGACCGCCTCAGCCTGCGACTTGTCGTCGAGGATCTTCAGTTTGACCTGGCGACCCAGCAGGCCGCCATCGGCGTTGACCGTGTCGGCCCACACCTGGTACCCACGCTCCACGCCCTTGCCGGGTTCGGCGAAGTCGCCCGTGAGAGGTATCGAGATGCCGACCAGGATCGTGTCGTCGTCAGCGCCGCCACCACCGGCGCCGCAACCCACGGCACCCAGCATCAGGGCGGACGCCACCGCGGCAATTTTCAAGCTCTTTCGTACCGTCATATTGCGCACTCCTCGTGACTGCCTGAGCGCTACTAAAGCGCTTCACCTCAACACCCTGCACTGAACCTTAGGGGGAACGCAAGAGGAACGAGTGAATTTACCCACAGTTGACAAAAGCGCTTTAGTATTGGAGCCGAACGAACCCGCCATGTACCCTCTCCGCGCCCATCAGCAGTGTGGCGCGGAGCGTTGGCGTGCGCAACGCGAAATCAGTGGAACAGCCCCCCACCGTCGCAGACGATGCTCTGCCCCGTGATCATCCGAGCATCCGGGCCGGCCAAGAAGGCCACCAGCCCGGCGAAGTCGTCGGGGGTGACGAACTCCTGAATCACCTGTGCCGACATGGTCTTTCGAAAGACATCGTCGTCAGAATGTGCGCGCGTGCCGGGCGTGTCCACCTGCGAGGGGATCACCGCGTTGACACAGATCCGGTGCTCACCGAACTCACGGGCCATGACCCGGGTCATGCCCATCAGGGCACCCTTGCTCGCTACGTAGCCGACCAGGCCGGCGCCGCCGGTGAAGAAGGTTCGCGAGGCGACGTTGATGATCCGACCACGGTGCGCGCTGTCCCGCAGGTACGGGAAGGCGGCCTGCACGACGAGCAGCGCGCCCACCGCGTTCACACTGAAGTACCGGTGCAACTCCTGCGGGGTCGCCTCGAGCAAACTTGCCCGGCCCGAAAGCAGTCCGGCGTTGTTGACCACAACGTCGACACCACCGAACCGGTCCGCCACCTCGGCTATCGAGGCGCTCACCGAGTCGGGATCGGCCACGTCGCACGCCAGCGACACCACCGCATCGGCATCCTCGGAAGGAGGCGCGACGTCAAGCCCGACGACCGTCGCTCCCTCCGCCGACATTCGCCGCGCGATGCCCTCCCCCAGGCCGGCGGCGGCGCCGGTGACCACGACGATACGGCCGGCAAGGCGGCCATCGGAGAGGTGGATATCTGACTGAGCGGATCGGGACATGCTAGGACTGTCTCATGGCGAGACCACAGCCGCGACCTGTATCAGACTGCGAAATTGGTTAGACGACAGGAGAAACCGCGTATCCACGAAATTGCGCTGGCGGTTGCTACCTCAGTCGCGACGCCACCCTGGAAGCAATCTCGACGCAGGTCAGGGCAATCCGCGCGCCAGCAGCCACACCGCGGCATCGGGCGGCAACATCCGTTCCACCCCGGGCTCCGAGGCCAACGCCACCGCGACGCCCTCGGGCAGTTCCACCTCGGACGCACCGGTGTTGACCCAGCACTGCGCCTCGCCGCGAGCGAAGCCGAGCACGCCCTCGGCGCTCGCCAGCCACCGCACCTCGCCGGCGCCCACCCAGAGCCGAGGCCGCAACCCCAGCGCGGCGCGATACAGGTTCAGGATCGACTCCCGATCCCGCTCCTGGGCGGCCACCGTGTGCGCACCCCAGTGCTCGGGTTGCGGCAGCCAGGTCCCGGCGGATCCGGGAGGCGAAAACCCATAAGGTGCTTGCGATCCCGACCAGGGTAGCGGGATGCGGCAACCATCGCGGCCGACATCGGTACATCCCGACTGCAGCCACGTCGGGTCCTGACGCACCTCGGCGGGCAAATCCTCGACCTCCTCGAGCCCGAGTTCCTCGCCCTGGTAGACGTAGGCGGTGCCGGGCAGCGACAACTGCAGCAGCGCGCACGCCCGCGCGCGCCGGCGACCCAGCGCGTGATCGGCGGACTCCTCGGACCAGCGCGCCCGCTCCCATTCGGACTCGACCATGCCGTCGGGCTGCGCCCGGGCGTAGCGTGTCACGGTGCGCGGCACGTCGTGGTTGGACAGCACCCAGGTCGGGGGTGCGCCCACGGATGCCGCCCCGACAATCGCGTCGTCGATGACCTCGCGCAGCTTCGCCGCCCGCCAGGGTGCGCGCAGGAAGTCGAACTGGAAGGCCGTGTGCAGTTCGTCGGGGCGCAGGTAGCGCGCCAACCGCTCGTTGCCGGGCACCCATGCCTCGGCGATGAAGATCCGTTGCGGCTCATACCGCTCGGCCACGGCGCGCCAACCGCGGTAGATGTCGTGCACCCCGTCCTGATCGAACGCGGGGTGCGGAGTGTCCGCCCCACCACGGTCCGGCAGTCCCGGCGCCTTCACCAGGCCGTGCGCCACGTCGATGCGGAAGCCGTCGACCCCGAGGTCGAACCAGAACGCCAGGACGTCTTCGAACTCCGCCCGCACCTCGGGGTGATCCCAGTTCAGGTCGGGCTGTCCGGGCGCGAACAGGTGCAGATACCACCAGCCGTCGGCAGTGCGCGTCCACGCCGGGCCGCCGAAGATGCTCTGCCAGTCATTCGGTGGCGACGCCGCCCGGCCGGACCGGAACAGGTAGCGCTCGCGGGCGCCGGGTTCGCCGCGCAGGGCCGCCTGGAACCACGGGTGCTGGTCCGAGGTGTGGTTGGGCACGATGTCCAGCAACACCCGGATACCTGCGGCGTGGGCCTCCTCGATGAACCGACCGGCCTGCACCAAAGTGCCGTAGGCAGGGTCGATGTCGCGATAGTCGGCCACGTCGTACCCCGCATCGGCCATCGGCGACGGGTACCACGGGTTGATCCACACGGCGTCGACGCCCAGCCGGCGCAGGTACGGCAACCGGGACCGCAGACCGGTGATGTCGCCGATGCCGTCCCCGTCACCGTCGGCGAAGCTACGGATGTAGACCTGGTAGACGACCGCGGTCTCCCACCACTGCACCAACTCAGCGCCCCACGCGGCGCAGCGCATCCGGCGTCAGATCGGCCAGCGTCGGATACCCGTCGACCGCCATGATCAGATCCGCCTCGGCGAGCATGGAGCGCAGCACGTGCACAATCCCGTCGACGCCGCCGAGCGCCAGGCCGTAGGCGTACGGCCGGCCGATGCCGACGGCGCGGGCCCCCAGCGCCAGGGCCTTGATGACGTCGGCGCCCGAGCGGACCCCCGAGTCGAACAGCACGGGCAGCTCGCCGGCGGCGGCCACCACCTCCGGCAGGCAGTCGATGGCGGGTATCCCGCCGTTGGCCTGCCGCCCGCCGTGGTTGGAACAGTAGATGCCGTCCACACCGAAATCCGCTGCGCGCCGGGCATCGTCGGGATGACAGATGCCCTTGAGGATCAGCGGCAGCTTGGTCAGCGAACGCAGCCACGTCAGGTCATCCCAGGTCAGTGACTTGCCGAAGACGCTGGCGAAGTACATCACGGCATCGCGCGGGTCGGCGCCCTCGGCCAGGCCGGCCTTCTCCCGGAACACCGGGTCGCTGGTGTAGTTCGCCAGGCACTTGCCGCGCAGCTGCGGGAAGTTCGCGGTGCTCAGGTCGCGCGGGCGCCAACCCGGGATCCAGGTGTCCAGGGTGACGACGATGCCGTCGTATCCGGCGGCCTCGGCGCGGCGCACGAGACTCTCGGCGATGTCCTTGTCGTTGGGACAGTAGAGTTGGAAAAACCCTGGCGTGTCACCGAATTGCGGGACGATGTCCTCCAACGGGTCCTCCATCAGCGTGGAGGCGACCATCGGCACGCCGGTGGCCGCGGCGGCCCGGGCGGTGGCCAGGTCCCCGTGACCGTCCTGGGCGCACAACGCGATGACCCCGATCGGGGCCAGGAAAATCGGTGCGGGCCAGCGCTTCCCCCACAACTCGACCGAGAGATCGCGCTCGGTGGCACCGACCAGCATCCGAGGCATCAGGCCCCAGTTCCGGAACGCGGTGACGTTGCCGTCCTGGGTGTGTTCGTCCCCGGCTCCCCCGGCGACGTAGGACCACACCGACGGCGGCAGCGCCTGCCGGGCGCGTTCCTCCAGTTCGGCATACGACATCGGCAAGGAGGGCAACACGCCGGTCAGGCCCTGGAAGTAGATCTCGTACTGGTAGTTGCCCCACGGGTTCACGCTGCGTACCTTCCTCTCGAGCCCCGCCACATCGCGTCCAGGCGCAACCGCACGTCGGCGAGGTGGTCGGCCTCACGGTTCGGCGGGCACGGCATGCCCCACGATATCGGCTGCGGCGCCATCCGGCAGGTAGCCGTGCGGCCGAGCCGATAAAACGCTCTGATCAGCACGGGCCAGGGCCGAGACACCACGAGCGCGAGCCGCAGCGCACCACAACCGCCGAACTCGACATGGTCCGAATCCCAGATCGATTGGACCTCGAGGTGTAGAGTGGCGGTCAGTGCCAGACAATTTCGGCACGACACGCCGATTCGGCGACCTTCACGCAGTTGTGGCGCGGTGCACACACTCTCGGTACCCCGCATGCGTGACCCCTGACGCTAGGAAACACGATGGACTCGACGAACCTTTTTTCACACCCCAACAAGCCGACAGTCGCACCGCGAAACACCAGTCAGCACAACGATGTTGCCGCCCTGGTGTTCTCGGACCGACCGCGGCGCGACAACTCCGAGGACAAGGGCGCGTCCGCGCCGGCCTCCTGACCGACCAAGACCGCTTGCCCGACAATCCATTCGGCGGGTAGGGGCTCAGGTGAAGTCGCGGGCCACCTCGGCGACCCGCCGTAGCTGGTCCACATCGGAACTCGTCGGGATCAGGTGCACCTCGTCGGTGCCCACCGCGGCGAACTCCCGCAGCACCGCGGCCAATTGGTCCTCATCGCCGGACCATCCCGTCGTCGGGGCCATCGCCTCGACGTAGTCGGCGGGGATCCAGTTCATGTAGCGCAGCAGATGCGCCCTGACCTGCTCGCGCGCCGACTCGGCGGGGCCCAGGGCGAACCAGAACGACGTCGCAAGGTGCGGCGCCGGTTTACCCTGCTGGGCCCAGGCCTGACGCGCGACGTCGAACAGCTCGTTCTGCTTGCCGACATCGAGATCCAGCGTGGTACCGGCCAACCCGTCGGCCCAGGCGGCGGCGCTGCGCAGGGTCTTCTCCCCGATGGTGCCCACCAGCAGACGCGGACCGCCGCGCTGCACCGGCGGCGGTCCCACCGGCAGCACCGAGTCGCTGAGCGCCTCGCCGGCCCACACCCGTCGCATGATCTCCACGCGCTCCGCCATGCCACGGATGGTCTGCGTCTTCGGGTCCGCGCCGACCGCCCGGTAGTCCTCGTGCCGGCCGCCGACCCCGAGCCCCACCGTCAGCCGCCCGTCGGAGATCAGATCCCCGGTGGCCAACGCCTTGGCGCACAACACCGGGTCGTGCAGTTGCGGGACGATCACGGTGGTGACCAGCTCGACCCGGTCGGTCCAGGCCGCCAGGGCGCCCAGCAGCGTCAGGCTGTCCGGGTTGTCGAACGCGATGCGCTCCCCCCAGCACAGCGACGAGAACGGTCCCTCGTCGACCATCTCCGCCCACGTCCGCAGGGTCGTGGAGTCCAGATCCGGCTCCATGACCGGCATCGTCATCCCTACCCGCATGACGGCGATTGTGGCACGGCCGTGCGCCACCGGATCGTCAGGCCTCAGGCCACCGGATCGTCAGGCCTCAGGCCGCCGGATCGTCAGGCCTCAGGCCACCGGATCTTTGTGTGCCCGAATCGGGTCGGTACTTGCGGGCGGTGCGAACAGGCTGCCCCGCAGGCTGCCGCCGGTGGTGCGGATCGCCACCAGCACCCAGGTGGCCAGCAGACCGACGTAGGCCGCGACCGCCGCCACCTCGAACGCCGGCAGCGCGGTGTGCTCGGCCAGCTGCGTGGTCCCGGTGACGAACGTGCCGACCGGGAAGGTCAGACTCCACCAGGTCAACGCGAACGGCATGCCGCGGCGCAGGGTGCGCACCGTCAACGCGGTCGCCAACGCGATCCACAACACCGCGAAACCCCACACCGGAACGCCGAAAAGGACGCCGAAAACGCGCATCCCACTGGCGATCTCGGGGGCGACGGCGCTGCCCGCATAGGTCCCCAGCAGCCCGGCCACCGTGATGGACTGCCCCAGCGGACCCAGCACGATCCACAGCGTGGGCACCCGCGCGGTACCCGAGGTGCCGTACAGGGCCAGCCGGGTCCAGATCATCGTGATGATGATCAGCGAGGCCACCAGCGACAGCCCGAACATCGCGTAGCAGCCGTACAGCATCGTCTCGCGCCCGGTGCCCGGCGCCATGTGCGGGAGCAGCAGGGCGCCGCCGGCGGCCGACACCATCGGCGGGACGACGGGCATCAACCACCCGCCGAACGCCGCGTCGGGTTCGACGCTGTGCTGGGTGAACATCAGGAACGGGATGCTGACGGCGGTGAACAACCCGCCCAGGGTGCCAGCGGTCCACAGCACCCAGGCCAGGTCGACGGCGACGCGTTCGCCGATCAGGTCCTTGCCCACCAGCAGCGCGCCGGTGCCGACGGTGACCAGCGCCATCGGTGCGGCGCCGTAGAAGTGCGCCATCTGCGGGTTGCGGGCATGTCCGCGCACCACCCGGGGATTCCACAGCCAGTGCCCGCCGACGACGAGCACCAACACCGCCAGCATGATCAGGGCGATCACCCAGACCCCCTCGGTGAACCCGCGCACGCCGGGCACCTGCAGCGGCAGGGTGGCGCCGGCGATGGCCACGATGCCCGTCCCCATCACCGCGGCGAACCAGTTGGGGCCGATACTTCCGAGGACCTCGACCCGCTTCCGCGGTGCGGGGACCTCGCTCGGCGCTGCGGCATCGCTCACGCCATGACCCTAACTGGGGGTTAACCCCCACCAGGATCTCTGGATAACGCCGTGTTGCGCGGGGCCTCGACTACCTAGGTTTAGACCCATGGCAGTCGCAACCGACGTTCTCCCGGCCCCGCCGCGCGCCCGGCACCTCGGCGTGGTGCCCACCGCCTCGATGGTGACCAACGCCGTCATCGCCGTGCTGTGGGCCTGGATCCCGTTGGCCCTCATGGTCGCCGCCGTGTCCTCGATCCCCTCGCTGATCGGCACGGCGATCGCCGTCGTGGTGTTCGTCTACCTGATCCGCGGGGTCAACGCCCTCGAGCGGGGCCGCTCCGAGGCGGTGTTCGGCATGGGCATTCCCACTCCGGCGCGGGAGCTGACCCATCGCGACGGGTTCCTGGGCTGGCTGCACCAACTGTGGCTGGACCTCAGCAGCACTCGGTTCTGGAAGGGTTTCTCCCACCACTACCTGCGGATGCTCTACGACTTCCTGGTGACCGTCATCGCGCTGGTCCTGTTGGCCTTCGCCTTCGTGGGGCCCGCCGCGGGCATCGCGGTGCAGGGCAGCGACGCCGCGGCCGGCGTGCGGTTCCTGCCGGTGTGGCTAACGTGGGTGCTGGCGATCACCGCGCTGGCGGCCGCGATCGCGATCCTGATCTTCGCACCGGCCGTGGACGCTCGGATCGACCGCTGGCTGCTGGCCCCGTCGGACACCGCCGCCCTGCGCAACCAGGTCAGCGCGCTCGCCGACGCCCGCCGAGGTGCGGTGTCCTCGGCGCACACCGAGCGGCACCGCATCGAACGCGACCTGCACGACAGCGTGCAACCGCGGTTGGTGTCGTTGGCCATGACCATCGGGCTGGCCCAGACCAAGCTGGATTCGGATCCGGGCGCGGCCAAGACGCTGATCGACGAGGCGCACGGCGACGCCAAGCAGGCCCTTGCCGAACTGCGCAACGTGGTGCGCGGGATCGCCCCGACCATATTGTCGGACCGCGGACTGGATGCGGCCCTGTCCGCCGTGGTGCAGCGCAGCGAAACCTCCGGCATCCCAACGTCTCTGGACGTGCACCTGCCGCACCGGCTGCCCGACGAGGTCGAGGCCGTGGCGTACTTCCTGGTCGCAGAGGCGCTGACGAATGTCGCCAAACACGCCGCGGCCACTCGCGCGGTCGTGACCGTGCGGGTCGACGAGACCGCCCAGCAGTTGCACGTGTCGGTGTTCGACGACGGCCGCGGCGGTGCCCAGATCTCCGCGGGTCCCGACAGCACGGGGCTGCGCGGGCTGGCCGAACGGGTCCGCGCCGCCGGCGGCACGCTGTCGGTGTCGAGTCCGGTCACCGGTCCCACCATCGTGAGCGCGGTGCTGCCATGCGCATCGTGATCGCCGAGGACTCCGCCCTGTTGCGGGCCGGCCTGGAACGCATCCTGATCGACGCCGGCCACGACGTGGTCGCAGGCGTGCCCGACGCGACCGAACTGCTGCGGGTGGTCAACGACCTCGCACCGGACCTGGCCATCGTGGACGTCCGCATGCCGCCGACCTTCACCGACGAGGGCATCCGCGCGGCGGCCCTGCTGCGCACCCAGAACCCGGACTCGGCGGTGCTGATGCTCTCGCACTACGTCGAGGAGCGCTACGCGGCCGAGTTGATCACCGCCGACACCCGCGGTTTCGGCTATCTGCTCAAGGACCGGGTCGCCGACATCCCGGCCTTCCTCGACGCGGTGGCCACCGTCGGCGGCGGCGGCACCGTGCTGGACCCCGAGGTCGTCGCGCAGATCCTGGTCCGCTCGCAGGGGCGCAACGCGCTGGACAGCCTCACCGACCGGGAACGCGAGGTCCTGCAACTGATGGCCGAGGGCAAGACCAACTCGGCGATCGCGACCATCCTGTCGATCTCGACCGGTTCCGCCGAGAAGCACATCGCCTCGATCTTCACCAAGTTCGACCTCGCCCCCGACCAGAGCGAGAACCGCCGCATCCTCGCGGTGCTGCGCTACCTGGACACCTGACCGGAGGAAGTCATGACCGCAACGCACACTCCGCCCTCCACGGGCGAGCGCAGAACCATCCGCGTCGTCATCGTCACCGCCGCGGTGGTGCTGGGCCTGGCCCTGGTCGCGGGCCTGACGGCCGTCGCGGTGGGGGTGGGCAGCACCCGCATCGTCGCCGATGCCCAGCCGCTGCCCGCCGACCTGCGGGTGCTCAACATCGACGCCGGCGAAGTGCCGATCGCGGTCCGGATCCTCACCGACGACGACGCCACCGAACCGCGCGCCGAGATGCGATTCATCAGCACGGCCGGAAACCGGCATGCCCTGGACATCACCGCCCAGGCCGACAGCGCGCGGGTGACGGTCCGGGGCCAGACCCCCGACTGGTTCCGGTGGGCGCGGGCCGGGGAGGTGCGAATCGTGCTGCCGCCCGGCCTCGCCCGCGGCCTGACGCTGATCTCCACCCAGCGCTACGGCGCCCTGATGGTCGACACCGACCTGGACCGACTGGAGGCGCGCATCGACAACGGCGCGGTGGCCCTGCGCGGCGCCGCCCGCACCGTCGAGATCCACAACCAGCGCGGCGCCATCCACAGCCGCGCGCCGATCGAGGTCCGGGATTCCTTCTCCGCCACCGGCATCGAGGGCAAGATCAGCGTGGACTTCCAGGACCCGCCGCCGCCGCGTATCCGGGCCACCCTCGACCGCGGCTCGGTGGAACTCGGGCTCGACGGCGACGGGCCGTTCCTGGTGAATGCCAGCACCGGCGAAGCCGAGGGCCGCACCGTGGTGCGGGTGCCGCGCACCTCCGATCCCGGCGAGGCCGTCTCGGAGATCACCGCGCGGGCCGGGGCCGGCAGCGTGGTCGTCGACCGAACCTGAGAAAGTGTTTGATGGCTCACACCAGCGGTCATCCATGCAGTCATGAACGAGGAACCGACCACCGAGAAGGTCGAGGTCACCGACTCGGCCAAGAAGGAAGCCAAGCGCATGGTCAGCGCTTACGAGGACCGGCCCACGGCCGTCCTGCCCGGGTCGGATAACACCGTCACCGGCACCGCCATCAACGAATGGCTAGACGACGACGGCAACCCCAAGTACGGCCAGGACGACGCCAAGGGGCGCGAAGGTCAATCGGCGCGCTGATGCCCGCGCTGGGTCTCCTGGCGTCGATAATCGTCCGCGAGTGAGCCGACGTGTTCGGGCAGCGCGCCGCCGGCCACGTCGGCGAGACTGGTCTGCTCGAGCACCGAGCGCATGCTGGCCCGCAGCGCGCGCCACACGTCGGTCAGCGCGGCCGTCGGCCCGGAGTACGGCAGGTCCCCCAGTCCGATGTCCCGGACGCTGGCCAGCGGGCCGTCGATGCAGCGCAGCACGTCGGCAATGCTGATCTGATCGGCGGGTCGGCCCAGTTCGTACCCGCCGTCGCGACCGCGGTGGCTACGCACCAGCCGGTCGGTCCGCAGGGCGCTGAGGATATCGACCAGAAATTGCGGCGGGATGCCCTGCGCCTTGGCCAGGTCGTCGGTGGTGGTCAGCTCACCGGCGGCGACGGTGGCCAACTGCACCATGGCCCGCACGCCGTACTCCGCCTTGGCCGACATCCGCATCAGTCGGATTCTGCCATTCGGGCGCGGTCAGTCCGGGATGGCCGCGCTGTCCGGGACCACCACCGCGAACAGATCGGCGATCGCGGCCAGGCTCGCGGCGTGCACGGCCGCGGCCGGCACCTCGGTCTCTCCCACCCCGGGCAGCGCCCGGGTCGCGGTGGCCGCCGCGACCACCGTGGGCGCGTAGCCGAGGTTGAACGCGCCGCGCGCGGTCGAGTTGACGCACATGTGGGTCATGAATCCAGCCAGCACCAGGTTGTTCGCGTCGAGCCCCTTGAGTCGTTCGTCGAGGTCGGTCCCGACGAACGAGTTCGGGTAGTTCTTCACCACCACGGCCTCGCCCTCCCGCGGTGCGACGCTGTCGACGATGGCGCCGATCTCCTCCCGCACGTCATACGGGGAGCCCGGTCCGGCGTCGTGCTGGATGTGGATCACCGGGATGCCGGCGGTGCGCGCCCGGTCCAGCAGGATCGCGGCCTCCAGCAGGGCGGGCTGGACACCCTCGAGTTCCATCACGCCGCGGGTGTAGGTGTTCTGGAGGTCGATCATGATCAACGCGGACGACGCCAGACCTTGCGGCTCGGCGGGAAGTCCGGTCAGGTTGCGCAGGGTGGGATGCTCGGCCATGAGACCAAGCTACCGCCCGACACAAGTTGAGCGCGCGATCCGTTGACACCCGTCGTACCACCGATACGATCCCCTCGATGGCAAGCGACGACGGCTGGACCGCTTTCGTGGACGGCCTTCGCGCGGCGGGCGATTCGCTGAGCACCGCCACCGCGGGCCTCGACGCGGCCGAACGCGCCGCCGGGCAGCGGGCGCTGGTGCGCGCGGCCAACAACCTGCTGGGCCGCCTCGAGACCGACCGGGACCGTCCGGACCTGGCGCCGTTCAACGGGTGGCGGCAGAAGTTCTTCATGGACAATCCGGACTACCGCTACTGGATCACCGACATCCGCGACGACCGTCGCTACCGGATCATCGGCAACGTCGGCGCCTCGGTGTATCAGTCCATCACGGTGTACAGCGGCACCGGCGTCGCCGACGCGGCGTCGGTGCTGCGCCTCGACAGCGACGACCTGAACATCGGTGCGGGCGGCGACTTCTCCGTACCGCTGGGTGATCTTCCGCCGGGCTCGTCGTCCGTGTGGGTGCGCTACGCGCACGAGCGCACCGATCCGCGGGATCCGGGCTGGTGCCGCATCGAGGCGCTCGGCACCGTCGACGCGGCGCCACCCGCCGATCTCGACCGTTCGCTGAGCCGGCTCGGGGCGGTGATCGCCAACGTACCGAAGGTATTCGAGTTCTCCACCGCGGAGGACGCCAAGTCCCCCAACACCGTCCGGCACTGGTCGGCGATGGCCGGCGGCGCGGCGTTCACCGAACCCGGGATCCACTACCTGCGGGGCGCCTGGGAACTCGGCGACGGCGAGGCGCTGGTGCTCGAGGGGGTGCCGCCGTCGTGTCGGCATTGGAACATCGTGCTCTACAACCGATTCCTGAACTCGCTGGACTACCGGCACCGCACCGTGTCGGTCACGGGCGCGACGGCCGCCCTGACCGACGGCGCGTTCCGGTTCGTCCTCGCCGCAAGCGATCCCGGCGTCCGCGGGTACGACTGGCTGGACACCGAGGGGCTACCCTTCGGGCTGTTCGTGCTGCGGTTCTTGCACGCGGCGGCCGAACCGGACCTGCCGGCGGTGCGGCGAATCCCGTTGGCGGAGCTGCGATGAGCTGGGAGCCGCCGGCCCGCAGCGCGGTCGCGCGGCAGATCTACGCCGAGGCCGAACAGGACCGCGCCGAGAATCCGCACCGCTACCGCTTCGATGCCGAACAGGTGGCGCAGCGCGCCACCCGCCGCGGCGAGTTCTCCCCCGACGAGTTCGCCGACGGCTGGGCCCCTGCCCTCGAAGCCTTTCTGGATTCCGCCGAACGCGACGGGCGGCTCAACGCGGTGGGGGTCCGGATGGCCCTGCAGTCGGCCACCGGCCGGCTGACCGCCGGCGCACGAATCACCCGGTGCCGGAGCCAGATTCCCGCGGTGGAACTGGCCCCGCCGATCGTCATCATCGGCGGCTGGCGCACCGGCACCACCTTCCTGTTCCGCCTGCTGGGCACCGATACTCGGTTGCACGCGCCGCTGCCGGCCGAACTTGTCTCGCCGTGGCTGTTCACCACCCCCGACGCCCCGCCGCCCGGCGAGGTCAGCGCGACGGCCAGTCAGTTGCTGCACACCCTGAATCCCGACATGGCCGTGGTGCACCTGTCTGGCCCGGCACTGCCCGAGGAGTGCGTGCTGGGCATGGGCACCGACCTGCGCAACTGGGGTTTCACCTCGATGATGCGCTTGCCGTCCTACGCCGAATGGCTTGCCGCCGAGGACCTCACCGGCACCTACGCCCGATACCGGGAGGGCCTGGAACTGCTCGCCCACCGCGACGACCGCCGCTTCGTGCTCAAGGCCCCGGCCCACACCGCCGAACTCGACCACCTGATCGAGGCCTTCCCCGGTGCGGTGGTGGTGCAGATCCACCGCGACATCGTGTCGACCCTGACCTCGGGGGCCAGCCTGTTCGCGGTGTACCGCAGCACCTACAGCGACGACGTCGACCCGGTCGAGGTGGGCCGGCAGCAGGTGGCGCAGAGCGAACTGTGGCTGCGGCGCGCGGTCGAGGCTCGCCGCACGACCGCGACCGGCGCGGCGACCTTCGTCGACCTCGACTACGACGAGCTGATCGCCGAGCCCGCCCGCGCGGTCGCCAAAGTGTATGCGGCCGCGGGCATGTCAGCGCCGGACGATATCGACGGGTTCATCGACGGCTACCACCGGGCGCACCCGAGGAACGCCGGTGGGCATCGCTACACTCCCGAGCAGTTCGGCATCGACCCCGACGAGGTGCGACAGCGCTTCGCCTTCCTCGACGAGATCACCGACGCGCGTTGAGGTTCAGCCCGCCGCGGTGACCGCCAGCACGGCCGCGGCGTGTTCGGGGCGGCAGATGATCAGATCCGGCAGCTTGGCGTCGGACTGGTTGTAGCGCAGCGGCGAGCCGTCGATGCGCGAGGTGTGCAGACCGGCCGCGCGGGCCACCGCGACCGGCGCCGCGGAGTCCCATTCGTACTGGCCGCCGGCGTGCACGTACACATCGGAGCGCCCCTGCACCACGGAGGCCACCTTGGCGCCCGCGGAACCCATCTCGACCAGGACGCCGCCGAGTGCGTCGCGCACCGACAGGGCGATCGCCGGCGGGCGGGTGCGCGACACCACGACGCGCAACGTGTCCGGGGCCGCCGGCACCGGGGGCGGAGTCGGGGTGGCCAGCGTGATCCCTTGGGCGGGCAGGGCCACCGCACCGGCGACCAGTTCGCCGTCTTCCCAGAGCGCGACGTGCACGGCCCAGTCGTCGCGGCCCAGTTCGGAGAACTCCCGGGTGCCGTCGAGCGGGTCGACGATCCACAGCCGCCGGGCCGTCAACCGCTCCGGATTGTCGATGCCCTCCTCGGAGAGCACCGCGTCTTCGGGTCGGGCCGCGGCGAGTTGTTCGGCGAGGAAGTCGTGGGACCGCTTGTCGCCGGCGGCCTTTCGCTCCTCGGGCGTCGCATCCGCCAGTTCCTCGCGGACCGCCAACAACAACTCACCGGCGCGGGTCGCCAGGTCGGCGGCCAGCTGGTGATCAGCCACGGTCGGCGTCGAGCAGGTCGATGACCCGCTGGGCCAACTCGTCGCACGGCTCCTCCGGAGTGAGGCGCAGGTCCGGATTCTTGGGCCGCTGATAGGGGCTGTCGATGCCGGTGAAGTGGGTGATCTCGCCCGCGCGGGCCTTGGCGTAGAGACCCTTGGGGTCGCGGGCCTCACAGTCGGCCAGCGGCGTGTCGACGAAGATCTCGTAGAAGTCGGTGCCGTGGTCGGTGTGCACCTTGCGCGCCAACTCCCGGTGCTCCTCGAGCGGGCTGATGGCGGGCACCAGCACCGTCAGGCCGGCATCGGCCATCAGCGTGGCGATGTGGGCGAGCCGGCGCAGGTTCTCGGCGCGGTCGGCCATCGAGAAACCGAGATCGGCGTTGAGTCCGTGTCGCAGGTTGTCGCCGTCGAGAACGTATGCGGGGCAGTTGTTCTCGACCAGCTTCTGCTCCACCAGGACCGCGATCGAGGACTTACCCGAGCCCGAGAGTCCGGTGAACCACAGCGTGCGACCCCGGGTCAGCCGCTGCCCGGCCTCGACCAGCGACTGGTGCCGCACGGTGTTGGGCGAGGCGGTGCGGGTGGCCACCGGTGCGGTGTCGCGGACCATGCCCGCGGCGACGGTGACGTTGGTGTCTGGGTCGATCAGGATGAACGATCCCGTCGTCCCGTTGCGCACGTACTCGTCGAGCAGCAGCGGGGCCTGCGAACGCAGCGTGACCCGGCCCAGTTCGTTGAGCTTGAGCGCGGTGGCCGACTTGTCCCGGTGCAGGGTGTTGACGTCCAGGCGGTAGTCCAGGGCGCCCACCCGCACCCGCGTGGTGCGAGTGGTGTGCTTGATGACGTAGTCGCGGCCGGGTTCCAACGCCGAATCGTCGGCCATCCAACACACCATGGCGTCGAATTCCTGACTGGCCACCGGCTGGTTGTTGGGCCGCGCGATCAGGTCCCCGCGGCTGATGTCGATGTCGTCGGCCAGGCTGACCGACACCGCCATCGGTGGGAACGCCTCCTCGACCGGACCGGTGGGACCGTGAATCACGGTGATGGTGCTGGTTTTTCCGCTGGGCAGCACCACGACCTCGTCACCGGGGCGCATCACGCCGCTGGCCACCGTGCCGGCATAGCTGCGGTGATCGGCGTGCTCGTGGGTCTGCGGGCGGATCACGTACTGCACCGGGAAGCGGACGTCGACCAGGTTGCGGTCACCGGCGATGTAGACGTCCTCGAGGTGGCTCAGCAGCGCCGGACCGTCGTACCACGGGGTCTTGTCGGACTTGGTGACCACGTTGTCGCCGTTGAGCGCGGAGAGCGGAATGGTGGTGACGTCGTGGATGTCCAGCCGCGCGGCGAACGCGTGGAACTCCTCGCGGATCGCCTCGAAACGCGCCTGGTCCCAATCGATCAGGTCCATCTTGTTGACCGCCAGCACAATGTGCTGCACACCGAGCAGCGACGCCAGGAACGCGTGCCGGCGGGACTGCTCGAGCAGGCCGTGGCGGGCGTCGACGAGGACGATCGCCAGTTGCGCGGTCGAGGTGCCCGTCACCATGTTGCGGGTGTACTGCAGATGCCCCGGGGTGTCGGCGATGATGAATTTCCGCTTGGCCGTGGCGAAGTAGCGGTAGGCGACATCGATGGTGATGCCCTGCTCCCGCTCGGCGCGCAGCCCGTCGGTCACCAACGCCAGGTCGGTGTAGTCGTGCCCGCGTTCGTGGGAGGTGCGCTCGACGGCGGCGAGCTGATCCTCCATGACGGCCTTGGAGTCGAACAGCAGCCGGCCGATCAGGGTGGACTTGCCGTCGTCGACCGAACCGGCGGTCGCGATCCGCAGCAGTGTGGTGTTGGCGCTCATCAGAAGTAGCCCTCCCGCTTGCGGTCTTCCATGCCGGCCTCGGAGATCCGGTCGTCGGCACGCGTGGCGCCGCGCTCGGTCAGCCGCGACAGCGCGGTCTCGGCGATCACCTGCTCGACGGTCTCGGCGGTGGATTCCACGCAACCGGTGCAGGTGACGTCGCCGACGGTGCGGAAGCGCACCGAGGTCTCGAACACCTCTTCGCCGTCGCGGGGCTGCATGTACTCGTGCACCGCGAGCAGCATCCCGTCGCGCTGGAACACCGGGCGGGTGTGGGCGTAGTAGATGGCCGGCAGCGTGATGTTCTCCGCGCCGATGTAGGCCCAGATGTCGTATTCGGTCCAGTTCGACAGCGGGAAGACCCGGATGTGCTCACCCTTGCGGTGCCGACCGTTGTACAGGTTCCACAGCTCGGGGCGCTGCGCCTTGGGGTCCCACTGCCCGAACTCGTCGCGGAAACTGAACACCCGCTCCTTAGCCCGGGCCTTCTCCTCGTCGCGGCGCGCCCCACCGAAGGCCGCGTCGAACCTGTTCTCCCGGATGCCGCGCAGCAGCGTGACCGTCTGCAGCGGGTTGCGCGACGGACCGTTGTCCACCACGCGGCCGGCGTCGATGTCCTCCTGCACGCTGGCCACCACCAGCCGCAATCCGTACTGGGCCACCAGCGCGTCGCGGGTGGAGATCACCTCGTCGAAGTTGTGCCCGGTGTCGACGTGCATCACCGGGAACGGCACCCGACCGGGCGCGAACGCCTTGATCGCCAGGTGCAACATGACGATGGAGTCCTTGCCGCCGGAGAACAGCAGCACCGGCCGCTCGAACTCGGCGGCCACCTCCCGGATGATGTGCATCGCCTCGGCCTCGAGGGCCCGGAGATGGCTCAGTTCGTACTGTCCCGCGGTCGGCTGGGTCGCCGTTGGAGCGCTCATGCATTCCTCGTAAAGTTGGTAGATCTGACCAAGATTATCGTTATTGGCAAGAATGCTGCCAGTCCGCGGTCCGTCGCGTCAAGATTTCCAGGTAGATGGGCCGCATAAGTAGCCGGCGGGCTGCCACCGCCGCTGGGGTCACCGCGACTGTGCGGATTCATACGCCGCAGCGGCGTGTCCCGTATGAAACCGCACGCTCGGCGAGCGGCGCGACGGGGGCGGTCTAGTCACCGCCGGTGGTCACCGCGACTGTGCGTCCTCATACGCCGCAGCGGCGTGTCCCGTATGAAACGGCACGATCGGCGAGCCGGGGGGCGGCAGCAGGAGCCAGGCGGGGTCGGTGCAGCGCCTGGCGGACGGGGCGAGCTAGAGCGTTACCTCGGTGAGCTTTCCGGTCGCGACGTCGAAGACGAACCCGCGCAGCGACTCGTGCAGCGTCACGAACGGGCTGGCCTCGATGCGCCGCAGCGACTGCCGGACGTCCTCCTCGACGTCGGGGAAGGACTCGGGGGCCCACTCGGGCTTGAGCCCCGTCTGGTCCTGGATGTCCTTCTTGAACGCGTCGTCGGTGAAGGTCAGCATCCCGCAGTCGGTGTGATGGATCAGGATGATCTCGCGGGTGCCCAGCAGCCGCTGGCTGATGGCCAGCGAGCGGATCTCGTCGTCGGTGACCACGCCGCCGGCGTTGCGGATGACGTGCGCCTCGCCGTCGCCGAGACCCAGCAGCCGATACACGTCCAGGCGGGCGTCCATGCAGGCCAGCACGGCGACGTGCTTGCTCGGCGGCAGCGGCAGCGGGCCGCTGAACGTTTCGGCGTACTTCGCGTTGTTGGCCAGGTACTGATCAGTGACGCTCATGGTGGGCGAGGCTAACAGCATCTGCGCCGCCGGCCAGGCGCTTCGATCAGGCTGAACACAACCGTGGCCTGCCGGGCGCCGGCCCCGCGATCTCCTACGCTGTGCGCATGCAGCCGAGGCGGACCAACGCATGACGCGTTTCCTGTCGCGCCGACTGCTCAACTACGTCGTGCTGCTGGCGCTGGCCTCGTTCCTCACGTTCTGCCTGACCTCGGTGGCGTTCTCCCCGCTGGACAGCCTCGAACAGCGCAATCCCCGACCCCCGCAGGCCGTCATCGACGCCAAGGCCGCCGAACTCGACCTCGACAAGCCCATCCCACTCCGCTACGTCAACTGGGTCTCCGGCGCGGTGCAGGGCGACTTCGGCACCACCGTCACCGGCCAGCCGGTCTCCGAGGAGCTGGGCCGACGGATCGGCGTCAGCCTGCGCCTGCTGATCATCGGCTCGGTGGTCGGCACGGTGCTGGGGGTCGTCATCGGCGCCTGGAGCGCCATCCGCCAATACCGGCTGTCGGACCGGGTGATCACGGTGCTGTCGCTGCTGGCGCTGTCGACGCCGACGTTCGTCATCGCCAGCCTGATGATCCTGGTTGCGCTGCAGATCAATACGGTCCTCGGCGTGCAACTGTTCGAATACACCGGCGAGACCTCACCGGATGCGACGGGTGGCGGCTGGAACATGTTCGTCGACCGCCTGCAGCATCTGGTGCTGCCGTCGTTCACCCTGGCGCTGGTGGCCATGGCCGGCTACAGCCGATATCAACGCAACGCCATGCTCGACGTGCTCGGCCAAGACTTCATCCGGACCGCGCGGGCCAAGGGCCTCACCCAACGCCAGGCACTGTTCCGGCACGGCCTGCGGACCGCGCTGATCCCGATGGCCACGCTGTTCGCCTACGGGGTCAGCGGGTTGGTGACGGGCGCGGTGTTCGTCGAGAAGATCTTCGGTTGGCACGGCATGGGCGAATGGGTGGTGCAGGGCATCGCCACCCAGGACACCAACATCATCGCCGCCATCACGGTGTTCTCCGGCGCGGTGATCCTGCTGGCCGGCCTGCTTTCCGACGTCATCTACGCGGCCCTCGATCCCCGGGTGCGGGTCCAATGAGTGAACCCGTGAGCGGCCCCGCCGTGGCGCCCGAACCCGAAGCCCCCGCACCCGAGGCCGCATTCGCGTCCCGGCGCACCATGGTGCTGCGGCGCTTTCTGCGCAACGGGCCCGCGGTGGTTTCGCTGGTGTTGCTGGTGGTGATGTTCGTCGGCTGCTACGCGCTGCCGCCGCTGCTGCCGTGGTCCTACACCGACCTCGATTACACCGCCCTGCAGCAGCCGCCGAGCCCGCAGCACTGGTTCGGCACCAACTCCCTGGGCCAGGACCTGCTGGCGATGACGCTGCGCGGCATGCAGAAATCGCTGCTCATCGGCGTGTGCGTGGCGGTCATCTCGACGGTGATCGCAGCGACCGTCGGGGCGGTCGCGGGCTACTTCGGCGGCTGGCGCGACCGCACCCTGATGTGGATCGTCGACCTGCTGCTGGTGGTGCCCAGCTTCATCCTGATCGCCATCGCCACCCCGCGGGTCAAGCAGAGCGGCAGCATCGTGATGCTGATCGTGCTGCTGTCGCTGTTCAGCTGGATGATCAGCTCGCGCATGGTGCGCGGCATGACGATGAGCCTGCGCGAGCGCGAATTCGTCCAGGCCGCACGGTATATGGGCGTGTCGAACACCCGCATCATCTCCCGGCACATCCTGCCCAACGTCGCCTCGATCCTGATCATCGACACCACGCTGAACGTCGGGTTGGCCATCCTCGCCGAAACCGGGCTCAGCTACCTGGGATTCGGCGTGCAGCCGCCGGATGTCTCGCTGGGCACCCTGATCGCCTCGGGCACCCCGTCGGTGACGACGTTCCCCTGGGTGTTCCTGTTCCCCGCCGGGATCCTGGTGCTGATCGTGCTGTGCGCCAACATGATCGGCGACGGGATCCGCGACGCCGTCGACCCCGGCTCCGGCAACCTGCGGCGCAGCCGCCGCAAGTTCGGGAGCCGCCGATGAGCGCGCTGCTCGAGGTCACCGACCTGGCGGTCACCTACCCCACCGACGCCGCGCCGGTGAACGCCGTGCGCGGGGTCAACTTCCGGGTCGACCCCGGCGAGGTGGTCGCCGTCGTCGGCGAATCCGGTTCCGGGAAGTCGGCGACCGCGATGGCCATCATCGGCCTGCTGCCCGAGTACGCGCAGGTCTCGGGCTCGGTGCGGTTGGGCGGCACCGAACTGCTCGATATGCCCGACCGGGAGCTGTCCCGGGTGCGCGGCAAGGCGATCGGCACGGTGTTCCAGGACCCGATGTCGGCCCTGACCCCGGTGTACACCGTGGGCGACCAGATCGCCGAGGCCATCACCACGCACAGCCCGCAGCGCGACCGGACCACCAAGCAGCAGGCCCGCCGCCGCGCCGTCGAACTGCTCGAACTCGTCGGCATCAACCAGCCCGAGCGGCGCGCCAAGGCGTTCCCGCACGAACTGTCTGGCGGCGAGCGGCAACGCGTGGTCATCGCGATCGCCATCGCCAACGACCCCGACCTGCTGATCTGCGACGAGCCGACCACCGCGCTGGACGTCACCGTGCAGGCCCAGATCCTCGACGTGCTGCGCACCGCGCGCGACGTCACCGGCGCCGGCGTGCTGATCATCACCCACGACCTCGGTGTGGTCGCCGAGTTCGCCGACCGCGCGATGGTGATGTACGCCGGGCGCGCCGTGGAGACCGCCCCGGTCGACGTCCTGTACCGCGACCGCCGGATGCCCTACACCGCGGGCCTGCTGGGTTCGGTGCCCCGCCTCGACGCGCCGCAGGGCGCGCGCCTGGTACCCATCCCCGGCACCCCGCCGTCGCTGTCGGACCTGCCGCCGGGTTGCCCGTTCACGCCCCGCTGCCCGCTGGCGATCCCCGAATGCAGCACGGCCGAACCGGACCTGCTGCCCGTCGGCCCCGACACCGTGGACCACCGCGCCGCATGCATCCGCACCGACGAGGTCGTCGGGCGCAGCGCCGCCGAGATCTACGGGGTGGCAACCACTCCCGTCGCCGCGCCGGCCGAAACCGATCCGGCGCCGGTGATCCGGGTCGAGAACCTGGCCAAGACCTACCGGCTGACCAAGGGGGTCGTGCTGCGGCGCACCATCGGCGAGGTGCGCGCCGTCGACGGCATCAGCTTCGAACTACCGGCCGGGCAGACCCTCGGGATCGTCGGCGAGTCCGGGTCCGGCAAGTCGACCACCCTGCACGAGGTGCTGGAACTCACTGCGCCGCAGGCCGGCACCATCGAGGTGCTCGGCACCGACGTCGCCACCCTGGATCGCGCCGGGCGGCGGCGCCTGCGCGGCGATCTGCAGGTGGTGTTCCAGGATCCGGTCGCCTCCCTGGACCCCCGCCTGCCGGTGTCGGAGGTGTTAGCCGAACCGCTGCAGGCCAACGGCGTCGCCAAGCAGGCCACCCAGGACCGGGTCGCCGAGTTGCTGACCCTGGTGGGGCTGAGCCGGACCGACGCGGCCCGCTATCCGACCGAGTTCTCCGGCGGCCAGAAGCAGCGCATCGGCATCGCGCGGGCCCTGGCGCTGCACCCGAGGATCCTCGCGCTCGACGAACCCGTCTCCGCTCTGGACGTGTCGATCCAGGCCGGCATCCTCAACCTGCTGCTGGACCTTCAGCAACAGTTCGGGCTGTCCTACCTGTTCGTCTCGCACGACCTGTCGGTGGTCAAGCACCTGGCCCACCACGTCGCGGTGATGTTCAAGGGCAAGATCGTCGAGCAGGGCCCCGCCGAGCAGGTCTTCGGCAGCCCCCGCCACGACTACACCCGCAAGCTGCTCGACGCGGTCCCGCAGCCGGATCCTCACCGCAGCTGAGGCGGCGCCGGTCGCGGGCCACCGGCGCAAACCGTGACGACGGTTAACATCGGTCCTCATGATGTTGCGACGCTGTGCCGCGCTGGCGATGACGGGTGCGCTGATCCTCGCCGGGTGTTCGGGCGCCAACCAGGACGTCCCGTCGGTCGGCGGTAACGCCGAGGTCGGCGCGACGGCCGACCTGAATCCGCAGGACCCCGCCACGCTGCGCCAGGGCGGACACCTCCGGCTGGCGCTGAACGGGTTCCCACCGAACTTCAACACCCTGCACATCGACGGCAACGTCGCCGACGCGGCGAACATGATGCGCGCGACCCTGCCGCGGGCATTCCGGATCGCCGCCGACGGCACCACCACCGTCAACACCGACTACTTCACCGACATCGAGTTGACCGAGACCGATCCGCAGGTGGTGACCTACACCATCAACCCCGACGCGGTGTGGACCGACGGCACCCCCATCACCTGGCAGGACATCGCCTCCCAGATCCACGCCACCAGCGGTAAGGATCCCGCGTTCGCCATCGCCAGCCCCAACGGCAGCGAACGGGTGGCCTCGGTGACCCGCGGGGAGGACGACCGCCAGGCCGTCATCACCTTCGACCGGCCCTACGCCGACTGGCAGGGGATGTTCGCCGGCAACGGGATGTTGCTGCCGGCGAGCATGACGCGCGACCCGGAGGTGTTCAACAAGGGGCAACTCAATGGGCCCGGCCCGTCGGCCGGACCGTTCGTCATCTCGAACGTGGACCGCACCGCGCAGCGCATCACCCTGACCCGCAACCCGGACTGGTGGGGCGACACGCCGGTGCTCGACACCATCACCTACATGGTGCTCGACGACGCCGCGCGGATGCCGGCGCTGCAGAACAACACGATCGACGCGGCCGGGGTGGCGTCGCTGGACGAGCTGACCATCGCCCGCAACACCAACGGCATCGAGATCCGCCGCGCCCCCGGCAACAGCTGGTATCACTTCACGTTCAACGGCGCGCCCGGCTCGATCCTGGCCGATCCCGCGCTGCGCCGGGCGATCTCCAAGGGCATCGACCGCCAGACCATCGCCAACGTCACCATGCGCGGACTGGCCGACGACCCGGCACCGCTGAACAACCACATCTTCGTCGCCGGGCAGAAGGGCTACCAGGACAACAGCGCCGTGGTGGCCTACGACCCCGAGGCCGCCGCGCGCGAACTCGACGAGCTGGGCTGGAAGCTCAACGGCCAATTCCGCGAGAAGGACGGTCGGCAGCTGGTCATCCGCGACGTGCTCTACGACGCCGCCAGCACCAAGCAGTTCGCCCAGATCGCACAGAACAACCTGGCGCAGATCGGCGTCAAGCTCGAGATCGAGGCCAAGGGCGGCGGTGGGTTCTTCACCGACTGGATCACCGTCGGCAACTTCGACATCGCGCAGTTCTCCTGGGTGGGCGACGCCTTCCCGTTCGCGGGGCTGACCCAGATCTACAAGTCCACCGGCGAGAGCAACTTCGGCAAGATCGGCTCCCCGGAGATCGACGCGAAGATCGAGGAAGTGCTCACCGAACTCGATCCGGACCGGGCGCGCGAGCTGGCCAACGAGCTCGACGAGCTGATCTGGGCCGAGGGCTTCAGCCTGCCGATGACCCAGTCGGCCGGCAACATCGCGGTGCGCAGCAACCTGGCCAACTTCGGCGCGTCCGGCCTCGGCGACATCGACTACACCACGGTGGGCTTCATGCAATAGGTCCCGGCGCGCGCCGGGAGGCGGGCAACGCGGCCTCGACGGCGGCGGCGGCCCCGAGCAGCCCGACCAGCATCCGCATCGACGGGTTGGCCGGCAGCGCATCGAGTTCCGCGCTGCGCGCGGGTAGCTCGGCGGCCCGCCCCCGCACCACCGTCTTGGTGATCCGCAGGGCGGCCACCTCGCGGGTGTCCAGGGCGCTGTGCGCGGCGGTCGGCAGCGACACCAGCTGCGCGTCGGGGACCAACCCGGCGATGCGTTCGGCGACCGGCGGCGGGGTGGTCAGATCGCGCCCACCGGAGATCACGACCGTCGGCCAGTCGAACCGGGGCAGCTCGGTCACCAGGTCATAGGGCTCGCCCTCGAATTCGGGCCGGCGGCCCGGGATCTGCTCGGCCATCGCCAGCAGCGCGGCCGCCGGGTCCAGCGGCAACCCGTCCGGTTCCCCCGCGTAGTCCAGCTCCCGAAAGGCGATGCGCCCCACCAGGTCCACCTCGTTGTGGTAAGGCACCGGGCGCAGCGTCAGCTTGCTGATGGCGATCATGGCCCGCCACAGCAGGGTGTGTCCGGTCAGCAACAGGTCGAGCAGCCGGTTCAGCAGCGCCACTCCCCCATACGAATACGCATACGCGGCGACCTCGGCGGCCGACGACGACAGCAGCCCGGCGTCGAGCAGCCGGCGCACCTTGGGCGCCACCGTCTCGGCGCCGGGCACCGCCCCGCCGAGCAGCAACCCGCGCAACGCGGTGCGCATCGCCTCGAGATCGTCGGCCGAGAGCACCGGCGAGTCCAGGATCATCGCGCGGACCCGATGCGGATGGCGCACACCGGTTCCCGCGGCCAGATAGCTGCCGTAGGACGTGCCGTACAACACCGCGGTGTCGACGCCGAGATCGTCGAGCACCGCGACGATGTCGTCGATCACCTGCTCGACGGTCATCGCCTCCGGTGGCAGGTCGGCACCCGAATCGTCGTGGCGGGACATGCCCACGCCGCGGTGTTCGACCATCACCACGTCCAGACCGAGGTCGGCCGCGCGCCGACGCATCGCGTGATAGTGGTGGATCGACGCCACGCCGGGCCCGCCCGGGATGATCACCACCGGATGCGCCGTCAGCGGTCCGCTGCGCACGTAGTACAGCGTGAACTGTTCGGTCGAACCCGGGGTCACCGGACGGCGCACCGCCCGCACCCCCGGCATCGCGGCCAACGCTTGATTCACCCCACGCCGGAACGGGTTCAGGCCCATATCAGCCATTGTCCCCGTTCGTCGCCCGATCCACCGCGTCGAGGAGGCGCTGGCCCAGATACTCGCCCTCGCGCACCCCGGGCAGCACCGCGAAACTCGCCGAACCGACCGGAGTCACCCACTCGTTGAGCGCGTCGCCGTCGGAGATCCGCTGCTGCACCGGGACGAACTGGGCGGCGGGATCCCGCTGGAACGCCAGGAACAGCAGACCGGAATCGCTGATCTGCCCGGCCGGCGGCGGGTCGTCGTAGTTGTAGGGCCGGCGCAGGAACTGCTCGCTGTCCTTGTGGTGACGTGCCAGGGCGATGTGCGAGTTCGGCGGGATCACCGGGATCCCGCCGACATGCGCGTCGAAGTCCGGTTCGTCGGACTCCTGGTGGCCGGTCAGCGGCGCCCCCGAGCCCAGCGTGCGCCCGACGACCAGTTCCTTGGTGTCGCGGCCGAGCTGATCCCAGGTGTCCATCTCGGCGCGGATCCGCCGCACGATCAGGATCGTGCCGCCGGCGAACCAGTCCTGGTCCTCGCCGTGATCCCAGACGAACTGGTCGAACTGGGAGCCCGCCAGGTTGACGGTGCCGTCGACCTGGCCCATCAGGTTGCGCATCGACCCGGCCGGGTCCTCGGTCCGGATCGGCTCGCGGAACCCGCGCTGGATCCAGCGCACGGTGGCCATGGATCGGACGTTCTTGGTCAGCACCCGGACGGCGTGGCTCACCGGAAGCGGGCTGTCCGCGCACAGCTGCACCACCAGATGACCGCCACCCCAACGGGGTTCGAGCCGGTCCACCGAGAACGCCGGCAGCTCGCGCAGGGTGGCCGGCTGCGCGCGGGTCAACCGCAGCGCGTCGAACAGAGTGGGCCCGTAGCCGACGGTGACGGTCAGCCGGGCCGGGCTGGTGGCCAGCTCCGGCTCGGTGTCGGCCAGGGCGGGCAGGCCCTGGGTCAGCCGCGCGGCGTCGGCGGTCCACAACTTCATGATCGACCGGAGGCCGGCGACGGTGCGGTGCTCGGGCCGCAGGTCGAACGCCAGCAGCGTCGCGTAGCGCTGCGGCACCGTGGCCACCCCGCCCTGATGCGGACCGTAGAACGGCTCGACCGCCGCCTCGCCCGTGGCGGGGTCGGACACCAACCGGGGCCCGACCACCGCGGCGGCCCCGGCGGTGCCGGCGACCAGGGCGCCGGCACCGAGCAACCGGCGCCGGCTCAACTCAGCCATGGGACTCCGACCCGTGCTCGGCGTGCGAGTCCGATCCGTGCCCGGCATGCGGATCCGGCCCGTAATCCTCCTCGGCCCCGGCGAAGTCCCGGACCTGCGCGGTGATGGGCAGCTGCGAGCCGTCCTCGAACGTCGCGACGATCTCCACATCGCTGCCCGGGGTCAGCGGTTCGCGCAGTTCCATCAGCATCAGGTGGTCGGCGCCGGGATGCAGTTCCACCTCGGCGCCCGCTGGGATCAGCAGGCCGTCGTCCTTGGTCTGCATCTGCCCGTCGACCACCTCGTGGATCTCCACCACGCGGCTGACCGGCGAGGTGGCCGAGAGCAACTTGGCGTCGGCGGCACCGTCGTTGCTCAGCCGCGCGAACGCCGACGTCATGTCCGCGTCGACGGCCTTGACCCACGCGTCGTGCACGGTGATCGACTCGGCCTGGGTGCTGGTAGGCGACGCCGAGCAACCGACGCCGAGCAGTGCCGTCGCCGACACTGCGGTGACGGCCAACGAGCGAAGCAACACAAGAGAATTCATCAATGGCTCACATTCTTGACAGGGGTGGCGTCGAGGACGCAGGGAAGCCGCGGCTGCAACGGGCAGCGGCGGTGAAGCAGCGTGGCCGGAACACCCGACCGTGCTGCACCCCTCGGTGAGCGATCAGGCGGCCGGCGATACCACCGGCGGGCCGCGGTTGCCGGTACCGGAGGCGAGCACCTCCGTGATCAGGGCGAAGCGGTAGGCGGGGACGCCGGCGCCGTCGCGGCCGAGCATCCACCCGCCTGTCCCGGCGCTGTGGCGCAGCACCGAGCCAAGAACTTGGCAGAGCTGTTCGGACAGCAGGATCAGCGCCGCGCACAGCAGCGCGGCCAGCACGTGGGCGGTGAGCATGGGCGCGGCGGGCACCGCGGCGTGCGCGTGGGTGCCGCCGATGCTCAGCGCAATGTGGCCTAGCAACTGGCCGAGGCCCAGGAAGCCGAGCAGCCGCAGGTGCGGGGCGGTGGTCCCGCGGTGGACCGCCGACAGGGCGCCCACCGTCGCCGAGGCCGCCAACACCAGCATCAGCCCGGCGCCGGTCGGCGGGTGTCCGCCCGCGGCGCCGTGGGCAGCAACGGCCACCGCGGCCGAGCACGCGGCCACGGACACACCGTGCAGACGAGAAGCCGTCGAAGGGGCGGACCTCACGCCGACCAGGGTACCCGTGCTACTACGGGAAATAGTAGACAGTTCGCGGCATTGGATTCGCGCTGAGCGCAAGCAGTGCCCCGGTGCGGGCGCCTCGGTAGAACTCCTGACATGACACAAGCACCCATTCGGCACACCCTGCTGCCGGGCTCGGAAGAGTTCAGCGCCCTGCTCGCCGACATTGCGGCCGGCGCCAAGGATCGCGACCTCGCGGACGAGAACCCGTTCGACCAAGTCGCGGCGCTCAAGCGCGCCGGATTCGGCACGCTGCGGCTGCCCGCGGACTTCGGCGGCCCCGGATACTCGGTCCGTCAGCTGTTTTCGACACTCATCGACGTCGCGCAGGCCGACCCGATCGTCGCGCACATCTTCCGCACCCACTTCTGGTTCGTCGAGGAGCGGCTGCGCGCCCTGCACACCGACCCCACCGACGCGGTGTCGCTGCGCTGGCTGCGCGAGGTCGCCGACGGGAAGCTGTTCGCCAACGCGTTCAGCGAGAAGGGCAACCTTGCCGTCGGCAGCCTGGTGTTCAACACCCGGCTGCTGCCCGACGGCGCCGGCGGGTTCCGGCTCACCGGTGAGAAGTTCTACAGCACCGGCACGCTGTTCTCCGATTACCTGACGGTCACCACCACCACCGATCACGACTCGGTGGCCTCGGTGATCGTCCCCACCGACCGCGCCGGGGTGAAGCTGATCGACGACTGGGACGGCTTCGGGCAGCGCCGCACCGGCACCGGCACCACGATCTTCGACGACGTCGCCGTGGCCGCCGACGAGATCCTGGTCGACAGCCCCTACGACGCCGAACCGCAGCCCACCGTGCAGTATGCGTCGTTGCAGCTCTACATCCACGCGGTGGTCGCGGGCGTGCTGGCCTCGGTGGTCGACGACGGCGCGGCGCTGCTGCGCTCGCGCACCCGCAGCTTCAGCCACGCGCTGACCGAGGCCCCGGTCGACGATCCGCTGTACCAGAAGCTGCTGGGCGAGCTGGCCAGTACGGCCTACATTGCGCGCGCCGCGGTGCTCGACGCCGCCGACGCGATCGGCGCCGCCACCGATTCCTATGATGCGCAGGGCATTCCGGATGCGGAGCTGGCCGCCGAGGCGCAGCTGCGGGTGTCCAAGGTCAAGGTGCATCTCGACGCGGTCGCGCCCGAGGCCGCCACCCGGCTGCTGGAACTCGGCGGGGCCAGCGCGGCGAGCCGGCAACGCAACCTCGACCGGCACTGGCGCAACGTGCGCACCATCACACTGCACAACCCGGTGGTCTACAAGGCCCGGGTGATCGGCGAGAACCTGCTGCACGGCGCGCCGATCCCGGCCAACGCCTACTTCTGAGGGGTGGTTTCGGTGCGTTCGGTTGCGGTGGCCGCCACCCAACGCACCGAAATCGCAGAGAGCCTCAGGCGCTGAGCAGCACCCGGTGCGCGCCGCTGACAGCGTTGTACCGCTCGGGCGAGCAGGTCAGCACGATCACCTGACCGTTGGCGCCGACCTGATCGAACACCGCCCCCATCCGGGCCAGCCGCTCCGGATCGGAGAAGCCCAGGGCGTCGTCGATGACCACGGGCACGGTGTCCTCGTGGGCCACCAGCGCCGCGACGGCCAGCCGCGCCACGATGCCGAGCTGTTCCTTGGCCCCGCCGGACAGCGATTCGAACGGCACCGTGCGGCCGTCGAGGGTGCGGTTGCGGATGCACAGGTCGCTGTCGACCTCCACCTCGAAGGTCTCGCCGAACACGGTGCGGCCCAACCGTTCCACCTCGGTGCGGAAGGGCTGGACGTAGCGCAGCCGGGTGTTGTCCCGGTGCCGGTTCATCACCGAGCGCAGCAACTCCACCGCGCGGGCGCGGCGCTGCACCCGGGCGTAGGCCGCCACCGCGTGTTCCCGGCGGATCTGGGCGGCGTCGAGCTTCCCGGTGCGGCCCTCGGTCCCGAACACCGCGAGTTCGACCTCGATGTCGCGCAGCGCGCGGGCGGTCTCGTCGTGCCGGCGCTGCACGTCCTCGGCGGCGGCGCGCGCCTCGGTCAGTTCGGCATTCACCGCGTCCGGGCCGGTCTCGGCCAGCCGCGCCGACAGTTCGGCGACCCGCTGCTGGGCCGCGCCGGCCGCCTCGACCGCGGCCCGGGCGGCCGCCGCGGCGTCCTCGTCGGACTGCGCGGCGCGCAGCGCGGCCAACCGCTCGGTGCCGGCGGTCAACTCGGCGGCGGCCGCGGTCACGCGCTCGCGGGAGACGGTCGCCAGGGTGGTCCGCTCGGACAGCTGCTTGACGGCCGCGGCGACCACCCGGCGCTGGGTCTCGGCGTGCGTGGTGGCCTGCTCCAGAACCTGTTCGGCGGCGGTCAGCTCGGCGCGTGCGGCCTCGGCATCGACCTCGGGGGCATCGACCTCGGGGGCCGGGTCGGCGCGCAGCGCCGCGAGCCGATCGCGCAGCTCGGCGATGTCCTCGGCGCCCGTGATCGCCGTCAGTGTGGCATCGAGTTCGGCGCGCCGCCCGGCCAGTTCGGTCCGCTGCTGCCGCACCCGCTGGGCCTCGGCCAGGTCGGCAACGGCCGCCTCGGTCAACAGCCGAGCCAGATGCTCCTGTGCCGCAGCCAGTTTCGCATGGGTGTCGACGGCCGTGGCGGCGGGTTTGACGTCGATGCGCAGGATCCCGGGCAGCGTCACCGCCGCGGCGTCGGCCGCGCTGAGCGCCCAGGTCTCGCCGGCGCTCAGCGTGATCCGGCGCTCCCCCACCGACAGTTCCACGTCGGCTTCGGCGGTGAACTCGATGGCGGCCGCGGTCAGCTCGGCCTGGGCCTGCGCGCGGTCCACGGCGGCCGCGGCGGTCTCGATGTCGCGGAAGGCCTCGTCGGTCAATGTGATCCGGTCGAGTTCGGCGACGACGGCGGCGTGTTCGGCGTGCGCCGCATCGAAGCGGCCGACCAGGTCGGAAAGGCGCTGGGCCTCGGCGTGCTCGGCGAGCCGGTCGACCACCTGCCGGGCCAGCCGGACCCGCTGATCGGCGGCCTGCAGTTCCTGCTCGGCCGCCGCCGCGGCGGCCTCGGCCGCCTCCACCACCTCGGCGCCGGTGGCCTGGGACTCGTCGGCCTGCGCCGCGGCGATCTCGGCGGCCGCCAGCGCCTCCTGGCGGGATTGCACGTCGGCGCGCACCCGCTCGCGCTCCTCGAGCGCGGCGCTCGCCGCGGTCTGGGCCGCGGTCTTGGTGGCCGCCTCCGACTCGGCGGCGCGCACCTCGGCGGTCAGCGCCGCCACCGCCTCGGCCGCGGTCTGGGCCTCCCGCAGCCGCGCCGCGACGCCGGCTTGCTGCCCGGTCAGGGCTGCGAGGTCCTCGGACATCGTGGCGTGCGCGCGGACCCGCTCCTCGACCTCGGCGACCTCGGCGGCGCGCCGGGCCACCTCCTCCTCGGCGGCCTTGGTGGCCGCGATGGCCGCCGCCCATTCACCGGTGGCCCGCCCGGTCGCGGTGAAGTAGCGGGCGTACTCGGCGTCGATCTTCTCGATCAGCATCGGCTCGGTCCCGGACAGCCCGGCCGACAGCCCGTCGGCGGCATCACCGGCGGCCACGTCCAATGCCCGGGACAGCGCGTCGCAGCCTGACAGGTCCACCGCCGAGGTCGACGCGGCCTGCAGGACGCGTTGGGCCTGCCACAGTCCGGTGTCGACGGTCTCGTCGAGCATGCCGCGGACCCGCTGATGGGCCTCGTCGCCGGTGAGCTGTTCGCGCGCCGGCGCGAGGATGCTCAGCTCGGTCTCACACTTCTTGTGGAACCGTTTGCGGTACACGAAACGGTATGGGCCCGTGCTGATCTCGGCGGTGACCTCGGCGCCGACGTCGGCGTGGGTGGGCTTGACCTGCTTGACGTCCTTCTTGGTGGAGCGGTCTTTGGACTCCAGCAGCAGGTCGAGCGCCTCGATCATCGAGGACTTGCCGATCTCGTTGGCCCCGCACACCACCGTCACGCCCTGCTCGGCGAACTCGATCTCGCGGTGCGCGATGCCGCGATAGTTGGTCAGGACCAGCCGATGCAGCCTCATGCCGCACCGCTTTTCGGCGCCTCCAGCGATCCGGACAGTCGCAGCAGCAACGCCAGGGCGCCCTGCGCATCCTCGGCCGCGGCGGGGTCGCCGCCGCGGGCGGTGTCCATCAACTCGGCGACCGCGGTGGCCGCGAACCCGCCGATGCCGATATCGGAGAACTCGGCGTCGGCGGGCACCACCGCGATATCGCAGTGCCGCTCCCACAGCCCGAGCCAGGCGAACAGATTGGCGTGTCGGTCCAGACGCAGGTCCAGGTCGGCCCGGTCGGTGACGCTCAGCGTGCCGGTCAACACCAGCCGCACCACCGTGCGTTCCTTGTCCGGCAGCTGATCCAGGTTCAGGTCCAGATCGGCGATGTCGCGGCGGTCGTTGACGTCGAACCGCAGGGTCACGAAGCGCCACCGCCCGACCCGGCGGGCATCGACGGTCACCGGGCGCGCCGGATCGGCGTCGTCGATGTCGACGACCAGCACATGGCCGGGGTCGGGTTCGATGTCGTCGTAGTTGGTGACCTCCGGCGAGCCCGAGTACCAGACCCGGCCCGAATCACCGACGCAGGTACGGGAATGCTTGTCCCCCAGCGCCACATAATGGATCGCACCGCGGTCGAGGGCGTCCTGCACGGCGGCCAACCGGATCAGCGACACTCGGGTGGGGTCCGGGTCCAGCACGTCGACGCCGCCGTGGGCGACCAGGATCCGGGTGGTCCCGTCGGCGGGCAGATCGGCCAACACCTCGGCGACCAAGTCGGTGGTGGGGTGCTTGGACCGCCACGGCGCCGCGACGATCTCCAGCCCGTCGCGCACCCGGTGCGTCCCGGCGCGGTCCAACACGACGACGTTGTCCGGGCACTGGTCGGTGAACAGCGCGCTGGTGTACACCGAGGAGGCGTCCAGCGGGTCGTGGTTGCCGGGCAGCAGGTACACCGGGAGTCCGATGGCCCGCATCGCCTCCAGCGACTTGCCGATGACCTCCGGCTCGAGGTGGTTGTGCTCGAACACGTCACCGGCGACGACGACGAACTCCGCGCCGTGCTCGTCGGCCAATGTCCGCAGCCCGGCCACCGCCTCCCGCCGGGCCGCCGAATAGCGGGGCTGCGCCTCACCTTCCAGGAAGTGCCGGGTCATCCCCAGCTGCCAGTCGGCGGTGTGCACGAATCGCACGGCTTCCCCCTACCTTCTGTTCTCGTCCTCGACGGCTGTTCGAGCCCGGTCGTGGCGAGTGTATGACCGCACTCCGACAAGTTGGCCTAACGTGGCCGGTGTGAGCGAGCAACGACGAACCCTGGTGCTACTGCGCCACGCCAAGTCCGCCTACCCCGACGGTGTCGCCGACCACGACCGGCCGCTGGCGCCGCGCGGTGAACGCGAGGCCGGCCTGGCCGGGGACTGGCTGCGCGACGGCGCGCCGGTGGACCCGCCGGTGCAGGCGGTGTTGTGCTCGTCGGCCACCCGAACCCGCCAGACGCTGCAGCGGACCGGCATCGACGCGCCCGTGCACATCACCGATCGCATCTACGGCGCCATGCCGGGCGCGGTGATCGAGCAGATCAACGCCGTCGAGCAGATCTTCGACTTCGACGTGCGGACCCTGCTGGTGATCGGCCACGAACCGACGATGTCGGCGCTGGCCCTGGGGCTGGCCGGCGCGCCGGGAACCAACGCCACTGCCGCCGAGCACATCTCGACGAAGTATCCGACCTCGGCGATGGCGGTGCTGCGTATCGACGGACCGTGGTCGTCGGTGGAGCTGGGCAGCGCCGCGCTGACCGCCTTCCACATCCCGCGCTGAAGATCCCGCCCTGAAGCTCTTAGGAGCTGGTCGCGAGCGTGAGCTCCATCAGCTTGATCGCCTGCCCGCACGCGTCGACCCCGGGGGCCTGCGGGTTGACCCACCAGCCGACCACGCCGGCCGCGTCGCTGGCCACGCCGCAGCCGTTCTCGGTCTGCATGACGATCGAGGCGACACCGGCCACCCGGCGGTCCTCGATCTGATAGTTCATCTCCTCGGCGACCCGGCGCTCGTTGTCCAGGCTGCCGGTCTCGAACCAGAACCGGGTGATGTCCACCAGGCCGGTCTGGCTGTTGGCCTGCCAGCGGCACACCGCCCCGACGAAGGTGCTCTGGATGGCGTCGGGCTCGGCGCCCACGGTCTCGGCCAGCACGTCGCTGGTCAACACGTCGCATTCCTTGAGCAGGTTCGGATAGGTCTCCGCGGACTCGTTGTTGCGCGGACCCGCGCCGGCCTTGACCGCGGTCCCGTCCACCGTCGACGAGCAGCCGGTCAGGATCGCCAGCGCCGCCGCGGCGGCCACGCCGGCACCGATGCGGCGTCGACGCGCGCCGAAGTCAGGAAGGTGTCGCATCGAATCGCTCATTTCTCCGCGTTCACGATCGATTGGCGGGTCAGCTCGGTGGCCACCTCGCACGGATCCGGGAAGGGCTGGGCAGCGTAGGACACCGACCATTCGATGAAGTCGTCGTCGAACTGGATGCCCACCTCGCACAGCGTGTCGGTGCCGGTGAGCAGGTCCCGGGCGATCGCGATGAACCCGTCGTGGCCCTCGATGGTGATGTCCTCGACGCTGTCGCGGGACAGTTCCTGGGTCTTGCGTTCACGCCCGATCGGGCTGCCGCGGAACGACGTGAACGAGAAGTGCGGCCCGACGATGCTGCCGCCGGCCAGCCACTGGCATCCCACCGAGTTGGTGGCGGTGTTGACCAGGCCCGCAACCTGGGTGAGCTGGCTGACGGTCTCGTCGCTGATGCCGCCGCATTCGGGGAACACCGGACCGTGCTGCGCGTCGACGCTGGCCGGCGGCGCGTCGCCCCCGGCCTGCGGATCGCTGGGGTCCTCGCTCGAGCATCCGGCCAGCAGTGCCATCCCCGTCGCCAGGGCGACCGCCGCCCACGTTCTCCCACTCACCCCATGCACTGTAGCGGCAGGGCCGTCGGTGAACCATCGACACGCCCACTGACCTGGCGTTTTGACGCGTCGTTCGGCGTGGTCGGGCCGGACGGGGCCCGGAGGCGGCCACCACACCGAGCCGGCGGCGACGGTGTGCAACAGTTACGGGATGCTCCGGGCGCTGCTGCGACAGTATGTCCGGCCGTACCGGCCGCTGGTCGCCGCCGTGATGACGTTGCAGGTGATCAGCACGCTGGCGTCGCTGTATCTGCCGACCGTCAACGCCGCCATCATCGACGACGGGGTGGCCGTCGGCGACACCGACACCATCGTCCGGCTCGGTGCCGTCATGCTGGCCGTCACCGCGCTGCAGGTGTGCTGCGCGGTCGGCGCGGTGTACTTCGGTTCCCGCACGGGCATGAGCTTCGGCCGCGACCTGCGCGCGGCGATGTTCCACCACGTCACCACGTTCTCCGAGCACGAGACCGGGCGCTTCGGCGCGCCGTCGCTGATCACCCGGACCACCAACGACGTCCAGCAGATCCAGATGCTGGTGCAGATGACGTTCACGGTGCTGGTGACCGCGCCGATCATGTGCGTGGGCGGGGTGTTCATGGCGATCCACCTGGATCCGGGGCTGGCGTGGCTGTTGATCGTCAGCATCCCAGTGCTGGGCCTGGCGAACTACTGGATCATCAGCCACCTGCTGCCCATCTACCGCCGGATGCAGGAATTGATCGACGGCATCAACCGGGTGATGCGCGAGCAGCTGGCCGGCATCCGGGTGATCCGGGCCTTCGCCCGGGAGCCGTTCGAACACAATCGCTTTGCCGCCGCCAACCAGACGCTGTCGGACACCGCGGTGGAGGCCGGGCGCTGGCAGGCGCTGATGCTGCCGGTGACGACGCTGACCATCAACATCTCGAGCGTCGCGGTGATCTGGTTCGGCGGGCTGCGCATCGACGGCGGCCAGATGCAGGTGGGCGCGCTGATCGCCTTCCTGTCCTACTTCATGCAGATCCTGATGGCCGTGCTGATGGCCACGATCTTCCTCGCGGCGCTGCCGCGGGCCTCGGTGTGCGCCGAACGCATCGGCGAGGTGCTCGGCACCACCCCGGCCGTCTCGGACCCGTCGCACGCCGTCGAACCGGCCGCCACCGGCGTCCCGGTGCTGCGCGCCGACCGGGTGTCGTTCCAATACCCGGGCGCCGAACAACCGGTGCTGCACGACGTTTCGTTCACCGCTCGCCCGGGCACCACCACCGCCATCGTCGGCAGCACCGGGTCGGGCAAGTCCACCTTGATCTCGCTGCTGTGCCGGATGTACGACGCCAGCGCCGGCGCGGTGCTGCTCGACGAGGTCGACGTGCGCGACTACCGCACCGAGCGGCTGTGGTCGTCGTTCGGGGTGGTGCCGCAACGCGGCTACCTGTTCTCTGGCACGGTGGCCGCCAACCTGCGGTACGGCCGCTCCGACGCCTCCGAGGACGACATGTGGGAGGCGCTGCGGGTGGCCTGCGCCGACGGCTTCATCGCCGCGCACCAGGACGGCCTGCAGATGCGGGTGGCCCAGGGCGGCATCAACTTCTCCGGCGGGCAGCGGCAGCGGATGGCGATCGCCCGGGCCGTCATCCGCCGCCCCGCCATCTACCTGTTCGACGACGCGTTCTCCGCGCTCGACGTGCACACCGACGCCAAGGTGCGCGCCAACCTACGGGAGTTCTCCCCGGAGTCCACCGTCGTCGTTGTGGCGCAGCGGATTTCCACCGTCGTGGCCGCCGATCAGGTGGTGGTGCTCGACGACGGCCGGGTGGTCGGGATCGGCACCCACGAGCGTCTGCTCGCCGAATGTCCCACCTACACCGCGATCGCCGACTCGCAATCGGTGCACGCCGGGACCGGGGAGGGCCGATGAGCGGGCCGCTGCGCGGCGGGATGCGCGCCATGGCCCAGGGGCCGCCGCAGCGTTCCCGCGACTTCCGGGGTGCGGCCGTGCGTCTGGTCAAACGCCTGACGCCGCACCGCGCCCTGACCCTCACGGTGATCGCGCTGTCGATCGTCGGCATCGCGCTCGGCGTCATCGGACCGCGGATCCTCGGGCACGCCACCGATCTGCTGTTCAACGGTGTGATCGGCCGCGAGTTGCCGTCGGGCATGAGCAAGGAGCAGGCCGTCGAGGCGGCGCGGGCCCGCGGCGACAACACCTTCGCCGACATGCTCTCCGGGATGAACATCGTTCCGGGACAGGGCGTGGACTTCGGCGCGGTCGGGCGGACGCTGCTGCTGGCGCTGGCGCTGTACCTGGTGGCGGCGCTGGCGGTGTGGGTGCAGGCCCGGCTGCTCAACGTCGCCGTGCAGCGCACCATGGTGGACCTGCGCGCCGACGTCGAACGCAAGGTGCATCGGCTTCCGCTGTCGCACTTCGACACTCGGCAACGCGGGGAGGTGTTGTCGCGGGTCACCAACGACATCGACAACGTCCAGACCTCGCTGGCCATCTCGATCAGCCAGTTGCTGTCCGCGGTCCTGACCATCTTCGCCGTGCTGGTGATGATGCTGACCATCTCGCCGCTGCTGACGCTGATCACGGTGCTGACGGTGCCGCTGTCGCTGTGGGTGACGCGGCTGATCACCCGTCGCTCGCAACGGATGTTCGCCGCCCAGTGGCACAACACGGGGCGGCTCAACGCGCTCATCGAGGAGACCTACAGCGGTTTCACCGTCGTCAAGACCTACGGGCACCGCGACGCGGTGCGCACCATGTTCGCCGAACGCAACAGCGATGTCTTCCACGCCGGCTTCGGCGCGCAGTTCTTCTCCGGGTTGATCTCGCCGGCCACCATGTTCGTCGGCAACCTCAGCTACGTGGCCGTGGCGGTGCTCGGCGGCATCAAGGTGGCCACCGGCCAGATCACGCTGGGCAGCATCCAGGCGTTCATCCAGTACGTCCGCCAGTTCAACCAGCCGCTGACCCAGGTCGCCGGCATGTACAACACGCTGCAGTCCGGCATCGCCAGCGCCGAGCGGGTCTTCGACTTCCTCGACGAGCCGGAGCTGGCGCCGGATCCCGACGGCACGCTGCCGCACACGGATTCGCCGCCGCGGGTGGAGTTCGAGCACGTCAGCTTCGGCTATCACGACGACCGGACCGTGATCGCAGACCTGTCGCTGACCGCCGAACCGGGCGCCACCGTGGCCATCGTCGGCCCCACCGGCGCCGGCAAGACCACCCTGGTGAACCTGCTGCTGCGGTTCTACGACGTGGATGCGGGCCGGATCCTCATCGACGGTGTCGACATCGCGACCGTCAGCGCCGCCTCGCTGCGGTCGGGCATCGCGATGGTGCTGCAGGACACCTGGCTGTTCGGCGGCACCATCGCGGACAACGTCGCCTACGGGCGTCCCGGCGCGAGTCGCGAGGAGGTCCTCGAGGCGGGCCGGGCGGCGTTCGTCGACCGCTTCGTGCATGCCCTGCCCGACGGCTACGACACCGTGGTCAGCGACGACAACGGCATGCTCAGCGCCGGCGAGAAGCAGTTGATCACCATCGCGCGGGCGTTCCTGGCCCGGCCGCGGCTGCTGGTGCTCGATGAGGCGACCAGCTCGGTGGACACCCGCACCGAACTGGTGATCCAGCACGCGATGGCCGAATTGCGCCGGGACCGGACGTGTTTCATCATCGCCCACCGGCTGTCCACCATCCGGGATGCCGACCTGATCCTCGTCGTCGATCAGGGGCGCATCGTCGAGCAGGGCACGCACGCCGAATTGTTGGCCCGCCACGGTGCCTACTGGGACATGACCCAGGTCTGAGGGCCCGTCAGCGCTGTCCGTGGTCCAACCGTCGCCGAGAGTTGGAATGTTCGCGGCTCCACTCGGGCGATGCGTACAACAAGGCAACTTTGGGCGTGTGGGCGGCGTTCACCGCGGGCGAACAACCTCCCGAACTCAGCGCTTGAGCAACACCGCGGCGCCGCCGGCTACCGCGAAGGCGATCAGCAGCAGGATCGCCCAGCCCGGCGAGGCCGCGAACCACACCACCGCCAACACGATCAACGCCGGGGACGCGAGGAACAACACCATTCCCGGGTGCTGCTTGATGACCTCGAGCGCGCTGTTTGCCCGGTTACGGTCGATTTCCTTACCTGCCATGTCCTCCAGGATGCGTGCTTGGCCTGCGTTCGGCAACGATCCACCTTTACTGTGGGCCCTACCGACCGATTCAGGAGGGCTGACATGGCAGGTCAATGGCATCCGGATCCCGAAGGCCGCTTCGAGTACCGCTGGTGGGACGGGCAGAACTGGACCGACCAGATCTCCCATCAGGGTCAGGTGCACCAGGTCCCGCTCGGGGCGCCGCCCGCACCGCAGCAGCCCGAGGCCACCCCGGCCGCACCCGCCGCCCAGGCCGTCCCGGCGCAGGACGGTTTCGCCGGGATCTCCGGCGACCTGGTCGACGGGCGCTTCGCCGAGAAGTCCGGGACCCCGATCGCCAACCAGAACCCCCGGATGCTGCGGGTGCGCCTCGGCGAACCGTTCATGGCCCGGCAGGGTTCGATGGTCGCCTACCAGGGCAACGTCGACTTCGCGTTCGAGGGCGGCGGGGCGTCGCGGTTCATCAAGAAGGCGTTCACCGGCGAGGGGCTGCCGCTGATGCGCTGCCAGGGCCAGGGCGACGTGTTCCTGGCCGACCGGGCCTGCGACGTGCACCTGCTGCAGCTGTCCAACACCGGGCTGTCGATCAGCGGGAAGAACGTGCTGGCGTTCTCCAGCAGCCTGGACTGGAAT
>Ga0265293_10001205_pt1 | contig 57663 bp, 43 predicted proteins | sample Munlanlewell138R_FD_192505 | JGI IMG/M metagenome (GOLD analysis project Ga0265293, IMG submission 192505) | Leachate microbial communities from a municipal landfill in Southern Ontario, Canada - Leachate well 138R | ecosystem: Engineered > Solid waste > Landfill > Unclassified | place: Canada... | reverse complement strand
GCGAGCAAAGAAGTGATTCAAAAATATGTTGAAAATCAGGGAAAAAAGAAAGAATATAAAGAAGTCTATTCAGGGCAACTTAAATTGTTTTAATACCTCGTGGGCTTGCCCCGAGGTAGTTTATTTTTATAGTGAACGCAATTTATTCAAAAAAAACATTGGTTAAAGATGATTTATATCAGTTGTTCTGACTTTATTTGTTGAAAATTCAGAATAAAATTTTCAAAAACATCAATTTCAATGAATGTTAATAATCTGTGTGTCAATTTGTTGTCTGAAAATCTTGTTTTTGCTTCTGAAAACATACTTTCTAACAGCCAAATGTGAATTTAATTTTTTATTTTAGTTGTTTAAAATTAATACACAAAGATTATGAAGAAAAGATTTACTATTTTGGCGGTGATGTCGATATTCATTTCGGCAAATGCGCAATCCATTTTGAAAAAAGCAACAATGGATGAAGAAGGAAACATTACGGTCGAATCGATGGCGACCAATGAAGATTTCAGTGCGAAATTTCTTGACACTACTTTTGATAAGATTTTGGAATTTGCGGCACCTTCTTATTTCATCAAAAATACGCGCGGGGTTGCCCTTGCGGATTTGGATGGTGATGGGGTAGAAGAAGTGATTTTCGGCATCAACAACATTTTGTACGCCATGAAAGCGGACGGTAGTTTCTTGTTTGAAAAAGACATGGGAAAACCGGTTTTATTGCCACCCGCCATAGCTGATTTGGATGGCGATGGTAACCTTGAAATTGCTTTGAATTATGGTTATGCCACCACCGGTGGTGCGGTTACCGTATTAGATAACAATGGGAATGAATTGCCAGGCTGGCCGGTGGATTTTGACAATCACTGGATGATTAATGCGCCTGCGGTTGCCGATGTTGATGGGGACGGAATTATGGAAATCGTTAGCGGTGAACGGGTCAGTGGTTCAGTGGGTTATATCCATGTTTTGAAACTTGACGGTACGCCATTGAATGAAAACTGGCCGGTGAATATCGGTTCCACACCCGCATTTACGCCTTCTGTTGGGGATGTGGATGGCAACGGGGTCAAAGACATTGTGATAGCCGGTTCCTCAACGGGAATGTATGTGTTGGATATCAACGGTGAGCCTTTACCCGGATTTCCACTTCAGGAATCGGGGGTTAGTTATTCATACCAGTCTCCGATTTTGGCGGATCTGGACGGAGAAGGCGCTCTCGAAATCATAGGGAGCAATCATGGCGACAATTCCCGGTTTTATGTGATGCGACATGACGGAACATTCTTGGACGGCTGGCCGATTCCGCTGAGCAGTTGGACTTATTCTCCACCCACTGTGGGCGAAGTCCTTGCCGGTGGATTGAATGAGATTTATATGGGCATTCCCAATGTGAGTTTCGATGGTTCTGATGTGCCTGTGCTTTATGGATTACACATGGACGGAAGCAATATGAGTGGTTTCCCAGTTGAAAAAAATGACGGCGGAAATGAAGGCGTGATAACCCTTGCGGATATCAACAATGACGGAATTCCGGAAGTTATCTTTGGGAACAACAGCACCGATGAAGAAGGTTATGGATTTATTCATGCTTTTTCAACGGATGGCAGCGGTCAAATTGAAGGTTTCCCCATTCGACCAAGAGGCTTTACATTTATGAACGGAGCCGTAATCGGCGATATTGATAATGACGGACAGATGGATTTGACCGCATTGTCATATACTTTGAACTTCGGCGCAGATGTCGATTCAACTTTTATCAGTACTTATAACTTGAATGTACCGTACAATCCGGATAGAATCATCAGAAACGGATACAAAGGCAACAATACAAGAGATGGTTTTGTTGAAATTTCAGGTTTTATTGGAACAGTAGAAATGACGCTGACAGGGGTGCAGATTTTCCCCAATCCATCAACAGGCGATCTAAACATTCAATTCAGCAATAACCTGAAAGATTTCACACTTACTGTTTTTGATTTAACGGGAAGAAAAGTTTATTCCAAAACGGAACACAACAATCATCAAAGCCTAAAAAGCTACAATATGAAGCGCATTCCTCCGGGAACTTATATCGTACATTTGGTGGCAGATGGCAAAATGACTGCATTTAAATGGATTAAAAAATAATTGTATTCTAATTACCTTGCCAAGGTTTTGTGCCTTGACAAGGTAATTCTTTCAAAAATGAATCAGGAACAGATTTTACAGGCTTGCCGCGATTATATCCACAATCATTTTTCGGGTGAAGGCACCGGTCACGATTTTTTTCATGTGGAAAGGGTCGTGAAAACTGCGAGAAAAATCGCAGAAATAGAGAAGGTAGATTTATTTTTAGTCGAAATTGCTGCCTTGCTACACGATACAGGCGATTACAAACTTCATGGCGGGAAAGATAAATCGGAAGAACTGATTTCTGAATTTCTGACTTCTCTGAATTTAGAAACAGAACTGATTGCAAAAGTCATTGAAATCGTTTCTCAAGTTTCTTTCAGCAAAGGAAACCATGCAACTACCAAGGAAGCGCAAATCGTTCAGGATGCCGACCGCTTGGATGCGTTAGGTGCCATCGGCATTGCGAGATGTTTTGCATACGGCGGAAAGAAACAAAGAGAAATCTGGAATCCGGACAATCCGGAAGCGACTTCATTGCAGCATTTTTATGATAAATTACTGAAACTGAAAGATTTGATGAATACTTCATCTGCACAGGAAATCGCAGAAGAAAGACATCGGTTTTTGAATGAATTTTTAACACAATTCTACAAGGAATGGGAGGGAAGTTAAATTTCCCAAAATCCCTTTTGTATTTATTGAATTAATTCTTTGCCTTCAGAATCCAATACTGCCATGGTGTAAATTCAAGTTCGGTATCATTGTACAAATAAATTTCACCGGGCATATAGTTTTCAAAAGTGCCTGTCATAGGCAGGGTGAATTTCACGTTTTGAGCGGAAAGATTAGCGATGAAGTACAATTTATGACCATCTTTTTCCCGAACAAAAGCCATGATTTGCGCATCATTGGAAGTTTGAATCCTTTGAAAATCTGCTTTTTCGATACCTCCATTCAAGGCCGGATTTTCGTTTTTCAGTTTACCTAATTGTTTGTAAACCGAAAACATTTTTCCTTTTTTACGGGTGATTTCATCTTTTTCAAAGAATTTCAGCTGAACATTGGAAGCATATTCCTGACCGTTGTATATCAGCGGCATTCCTGGCAGCATATAAGTCATTGCGGCAAATACTTCGGCAGCATCACCCATTCTTTGGTATTCCGTTCCTTTCCAAGCATTCTCATCATGGTTGGAGGTGAAATACATGAACATGGTTTTCGGCGGATAATTTTCTGAAAGCCAAATGAGCATTTCATCTAAGTCTTTTACGTTCTTTTCGCCTTTTGCTATGGCATTCATCAAATGATGGATTTTCCAGTCATAACCCATGTCGAAAGCTTTGTCGAGATATTCTTTGTGATCTGATTCCGCCAACATGAAAACCGGTTTGATTTTCTCCATTTCAACTCGGGTCTGTTCCCAAAATTCAACTGGTACCATGTCCGCTACATCACAGCGGAAACCATCTATGTTGGTTTCTTTCAGCCAGTAAAGCATGGCCTCAGTCATGGCGTCCCACAACGCTTGGTTGCTGTAATCCAAATGCGCAACATCACTCCAACCAATAGGTTCTCCGGTATTGAAATCCAATGGATCAGTGATTTCACCTTGGGCGTTTTTATGATAAAATTCCGGTTTTTCATGAATCCAATTGTGATCCCAGCCGGTATGGTCGGCCACCCAATCGAGGATAACATAAATCCCGTTGTCATGTGCAGTTTCCACCAAATTTTTGAAATCTTCTAAAGTTCCGTAATCCGGATGGATGGCATCATAATCCGAAATTGCGTAATAACTTCCTAAATATTTTTTCCGTTCTTCCGGGTCGGTAATGTCTTCAATGGACAGATCGGCAGTTGCTTTGCGTTTGGTCATGGAAATTGGTTGAACGGGCATCAGCCAAAGAATTTTCACACCCAATTCTTTCAGCACCGGAATGTCTTTGGTAAAAGCATTAAAGGTGCCTTCACTTGAATATTGACGAATGTTGACTTCATAAATTACAGCGTTTTCAGCTTCTTTCGGGGTGAATTCTTTCATAGCGATTTTGTCGGTTTGTATGGTGATCTCCTTCTTGCAGCCTGTACTGAGAACGAGCATTGCTAAACTAAGGATGATTAATTTTTTCATTTCTAATTTATTTTTTTTATCAGACCTCCAAGGTTTTTGAAACCTTGGAGGTCTTCTTATTATTTCAACTCCAAAATCATCGAAGTCTTAGCCTTGATTTCTAATTTATTATTTAAATCAATTTCCTTATCAGAAATGATATCTTTTCCTTTGGTGAAGTCTTTTATTCCTTCCATAAATCTTCTTAATTCCAAACTTTGATCTTTTTCGGAATTATTCAAAACCACCATCACGGTTTCTCCTGAATTTTCATCGTACCGAAAATACACATAAACATTGTCCTGAGGCACAAAATGCAAAGTTTTTCCGTGGTGTATGGCCGAATTACCTTTGCGCCAGTTCAATAATTTCTTTGTAAAATCAAAATATTCTTTCTGCTCAGCTGTCCTTCCGGTTTCGGTAAAAGCATTTTGGGAATCGCTTTTCCATCCACCCGGGAAATCGCGTCGGATGTCGCCATCGCCCTTGCTCTTTTCGCCTTTCATCCCGATTTCAGAACCGTAATACAATTGTGGAATTCCACGAACGGTCAAAATCAAACTCAATCCCAATTTATAATCTTCCAACTTATCATAAATCTGATTGAAACGATTGGTGTCATGATTTTCCATAAAAACCATCAGATTATTGATGTCCGGATACAGGAAATCATTTGTGAAATTCTCATAAACACGGATCATACCGCTGTCCCAACCTTGTTCCTTTTCGTGAAAAACCATACCGATGGCATCGTGCAAAGTGAAATCCATCACCGATGGCAAATGGGAATTATAATTCTGAATCGCCGCAATATTACTGTCTTTTTGCCAATAAGCCATTTGCGCCTGATCGTGCATCCAGACTTCGCCCACGATGTTGAAATTCGGATATTCGTCCATTACTCTTTTAGTCCATTCAGCAATTCCGTCTTTGTCGTTATAAGAATACGTATCAACTCTTAATCCATCTAGTCCGGCATATTCAATCCACCAAATCGCATTTTGCACCATATAATTCAAAACCAAAGGATTGGACTGATTCATATCGGGCATCGTCGTATCAAACCATCCGTCCATGCAACCTTCAGCGTCATATTCAGAAGCATTCACATCAAATTGAGTCGTCATCCGATAATTGCTTCGCTGAAATCCATTGTATTGATGAGCTTCCGGAGTATGCCAAATGTGGATCCAATCCGATGTGGGTAAATCCTGAATAATCCAATGTTTGGAACCCCAATGATTGGTCACATAATCCATCACCAATTTCATGTCGCGTTTGTGCATTTCGTCTGCCAATCTTTTGTAATCTTCATTCGTTCCGAAACGCGGATCGATTTTATAATAATCACTTTGGGCATAACCATGATAGGAAAAAACAGGTTCATTGTCTTCCAACATCGGCGTCGTCCAAATCGTAGTAATTCCCAATTCGTTCAGATAATCCAAATTCTGAATAATTCCTTCGATATCGCCGCCGTGTCTTCCGTTGGGATTGGAACGATCGGCTTTTTCGGCGGTGTTGGGCGTATTGTCATTGTTCGGATTTCCGTTGGCAAAACGATCCGGCATAATCAAATAAAAAACATCGGAACTGTCAAAACCCTTGCGCTGAGCGGAATTCGGATTTCTTTGTTTGAATTCATACTCAAATTTCTGAACGGTTTTCTTTCCTTTTTTGAAGTTCAATTGAAATTTCCCGGGCGCAATGCCTTTGGTGTCAATCGTTACGAATAAATAATTCGGATTTTCCACTTTTTTGACTTCTTTAATGGAAATATTCTGGGTAAATTCAGGAACCAATTCCGAAATGTTTTTTCCGTAAACCAATAATTGAAGTTCGGTATTCTTCATGCCGCTCCACCAAAATTCCGGTTCGATCTTCTGGACTTGGGCGTAAGAAAAGTTGAAAATTAATAGTAAAATTAAGGTTTGTAATTTTTTCATTGTTTATTTTTTATTAAAATAATCAGCGAAAATCTGTGTAATCAGCGGGCTGAAAATTTCCCGCAGATGTCGCAGATAAACGCAGTTTTTATTTATTTAATTTCTACGATACTCACCGCAAAACCACCACCCGGCGCCGAAAACAATTCCAATTCGGATTTATTGGTCACCTTCTTTTTCGAAATCACATAGGCCTGAGGATTGGTTTTATAATGCGCATCTTTCGCATCCTGATAAATTATTGCTTCGTATTTTTTTCCTTTGTCCAAGAAATCCAGTTTGATTTTGGTCGAACGTTTTTCCAATCCATTTGAATTTCCGATGTACCAATTCTCCGAATTTTTATCTTTTCTTGCCACCGTTACATATTTCCCCGGTTCCGCTTCCAAATATTTACTGTCCTGCCAATCCACCGGAACATCCTTTATAAACTGAAAAGCATCAGGAAAACGTTCGTAATTTTCAATCAAATCTGCAGCCATCTGAAGCGGACTATACATCGTCAAATACAATCCCAACTGATTGGCAATCGTGAAATTCCCGTGTGATTGATTGTCAGGATTAACTTTTTCAATGTGCATTTCAAAAATTCCCGGCGTATAATCCATCGGTCCGCCAATCAATCTCGTAAAAGGCAAAATCGTAGTATGATTAGGCTTGGAACCGCCAAATGCTTGAAATTCCGTTCCTCTTGCAGACTCATTTCCAATTAAATTCGGCCAAGTTCGCGCTACACCCGTCGGACGAACCGCTTCGTGGGCATTGACCATGATTTTATATTCGGCCGCTTTTTCAATCGCATACTGATAATGATTGACCGTATTTTGGCTGTAATGATGATCCCCACGCGGAACAATATTCCCCACATATCCACTTTTCACGGCATTGTATCCATGATCTACCATGAACTGATAAGCCTTGTCCATGTGGCGTTCATAATTCCGAATCGAACTCGAAGTTTCATGGTGCATAATCAATTTCACACCTTTTGAATGCGCATATTCGTTCAACATTTTCACATCAAAATCCGGATAAGGCGTCAGGAAATCAAATACATAATCCTTGTGATTACCAAACCAATCTTCCCAGCCTTCGTTCCAGCCTTCCACCAAAACCGCATCAAATCCATGCTTGGCTGCAAAGTCAATATAATCTTTTACGTGTTCATTGTTCGCGCCATGTTTTCCATTGGGTTTGGCTTTCGAATAATCCGTAATGCCCAATTGAACCGACGGAAAATCGTCGGTATAAGCCCAGGAACTTTTTCCGGTAATCATTTCCCACCAAACCCCAACATATTTCACAGGTTTGATCCAAGAAGTATCTTCGATTTTGCTCGGTTCATTTAAATTATAAGTCATTTTCGAAGCCAAAATATCACGTGCGTCATTGCTCGCAATAATCGTTCTCCAAGGGGAATTGAACGGCGCTTGTACATAACCTTTATCACCCAAAGCATCGGGTGTCAAATGCGATTCCAAAATAAAATTTTTCGCATCCAAAGCCAAACTCATCGCCGGAAAATCAATCAAAGCCGCTTCGTGCAGATTGATGTACATTCCCTCTTTGGATTTCATCATCAAAGCCGTCTGAACGCCCGGCACAGGCATCGGCGTTTGGGAGGCATTGCTTTGCATCGAACTGAAATGCAATTCCGGAATTTCCGAAAGTTTGGACTCGGTATAATCGTATTCCTGCGTATCATAATCGCCTGCAATCCACCAGGTTGTATGATCGTCCGTCAACGCAAATTGGGTTCTTTCTTCTTTGATTACAAAATAAGTCAGGTTTTTCTGTTCGGGAAATTCATACCGGAAACCCAGTCCATCATCAAACAAACGGAACCGAATGATCATTTGTCGGTCGGTGTCTTTTTGGTTCAATTGAACCGCCATTTCGTTGTAATGGTTTCGGATTTGAGAAACTTCGCCCCAAACCGGCGTCCAGGTTTCATCGAAAGTTGAATGTTTCACATCGACCACTTCAAATCCCGATTTGAAATTGGCCATCTTCATTGCCTTTTCTTTTTCAACTTCTTTTTGGACTTCGAATTCCATTTCTTTCAAATTCGATTTGAAATCGAATCCAAGTGTACTTTTTTTGAGGATTTCTTTTCCTTCGTAACTCAATTGATACGTCGGTTTTCCATCAGCTGTCAAAGAAAATTCCATCGTGAAATTCCCGCTCGGAGATTTTAATTGCTGACCAAAGGAAAAGGTCGCGAATAATAGAATTAAAATCAGATTCAGAACTTTATTTATCATTTTTAATTATTTTTATTTTTCAGACCTCCAAGGTTTTAGAAACCTTGGAGGTCTAATTCACTTAGCTATTAACAAAATTACTTGCTACAGTTTGTGATTTACCGTTTACGAATACTTCCAGATTTTCAGTTCCTTCGAGATGAAATTCAGTTCCTTCGTGTGAAACATTGATTTTCAATATTTTATTTCGGAAAATAATTTTGAACGAATAAGATTTCCATTGCTCCGGAATTTGAGGATGAAAGGATAATTTCCCATCCTTGACACGCATTCCGCCAAATCCCTCCACAATACTCATCCAGGTTCCGGCCATCGAAGTGATGTGCAATCCTTCGTCCACTTCTTTGTTGTAATCATCCAAATCCAATCGGGAAGTTCGCAGATAAAATTCGTAGGCTTGTTCCATTCGACCTAATTTCGCTGCCTGAATGCTGTGAACGCAAGGCGAAAGCGATGATTCATGAACCGTCAAGGGTTCATAAAAATCAAAATGTTTTTCCAATTCTTCGGTCGTGAAATGATCTTCGAAAAAATAAAACGTCTGAAGCGTATCGGCCTGTTTGATGTATGGCGAACGCAAAATCCGATCCCAAGACCATTTCTGATTTAATGGTCGTTGGGATTTATCCAATTCCGAAACCGGCGTCAAATCTTTGTCCAAAAATCCGTCTTGTTGCAAATAAACCTTATGTTCTTCCGAATAAGGAAAATACATATTTTCGGCTACCTTTTTCCATTCCGAAATCTCCGCTTTCGACAAACGAAGTTTGTTCAGAATTCTTACATAATCCGAATGGAATTCTTTTTCGATTTTATCGATATTTTCAATCGTATATTCGATGCACCATTTTGCTAAATAATTGGTATAGAAGTTATTATTGATGTTGTTTTCGTATTCGTTCGGGCCGGTCACGCCCAGCATTACATATTTTCCTTTGTCTTCGGACCAATTCACACGCTGATGCCAGAAACGCGCAATTCCAATCAAAACTTCCAAGCCTTTTTCTGGAACGTACTGATAATCCCCGGTGTAGCGTACGTAATTATAAATCGCAAAAGCAATCGCTCCGTTTCGGTGGATTTCTTCAAAGGTAATTTCCCATTCGTTATGGCATTCTTCACCGTTCATCGTGACCATCGGATAAAGCGCTGCACCATTTTTAAAACCTAATTTTTCAGCATTTTCAATCGCTTTTTCTAAATGATTGTATCGATACGCCAAAAGATTTCTCGCCACTTCCTGATTTTTGGTGGACATATAAAAGGGCAAGCAATAAGCTTCGGTGTCCCAATAAGTTGAGCCGCCGTATTTCTCTCCCGTAAACCCTTTCGGACCGATGTTCAATCGGGCATCTTTGCCTAAATAAGTTTGGTTCAATTGGAATATATTGAAACGAATTCCTTGTTGTGCTTTCACATCACCTTCAATCGTGATGTCGGCCATTTCCCAGATTTTCGCCCAAGCCCTTTTTTGTTCTTCCAATAATTTTTCAAATCCCTTTTCAGTCGCTTGGGAAACGAGATTTTTTGCAGCCGAAATCAATTCTTCTTCGGGATGATTGGTCGATACGGTATATCCGCCGAACTTCACCATCGAAACCCATTGGTTTTCAGAAGCATTTAAAGTATAATTTAATTTGATTTTTGTACTGCTTTCTTCCTCCAACTTCGGTAAAACTTCCTGCAATTTACCGTCCAGAAAAACCGAGTTTTTCATATAGGTAACCACATTGAACCCGGTTTTAAAGGTTCTCGCCTGAACAAAACCAAAATCGGTTTCCTGTCCGGAATCCAAAGCTTCCCAGAAAATTTCTTCCCAGTTCGCATCTTGGTTTTTCACGCCGGAATCCACATAAGGCTTGAAACTGATTTTGGCTGATTTATTTAAGGGACGAATTTCATAATGAATCGCGCCCAATTCATCTAAATCCAATGAAAGAAACCGTTTTACGTTTACTTCTATTTCGGTTCCGTTCTTCAATTTCGCTGAAAACGAACGTCCGAGCCAGCCTTCTTTCATATTGAGTTCCCGACGGAAATTCTTTACTTCGATTTTATTTAAGTCTAAATTTTCACCGTTGATTTCCACATCGATTCCGATCCAGTTTGGTGCGTTTAGTACTTTGGCGAAATATTCGGGATAACCATTTTTCCACCATCCGACCTTGGTTTTGTCGGGATAATAAACCCCGGCGATGTAGCTGCCCTGAAAGGTTTCGCCCGAATAAGTTTCTTCGAAATTGGCGCGCTGTCCCATGGCTCCGTTCCCGATGCTGAAAAGGCTTTCAGACGACATTACGCGTTCCTTCTCAAAGCCTTCTTCGATGATAGCCCATTCGTTGGGTATGATATAATTCTGGTTCATTTCTTTTATTCTATTAAATATATTGTAGTAAGTAACAAGTACTTTGTTATTATTTTGGTTTGAAGACCTCCAAGGTTTTCAAAACCTTGGAGGTCTTTCAGCTTCAATTATTTTCTAATTTTTCCAAAAATTCATTTTCGATTTCTGTAAAGTTTTGGAAAACATAATCCGCTTCTTTCAATATTTCCTTTTCTCCAATTCCAATGCTCAGCATCCCGGCATTATTTGCCGCCTGAATTCCGGCTACGGCATCCTCAAAAACCACAGATTCTTCCGGTTTTGAATTTGTGCGTTCCGCTCCCAAAAGAAAAACTTCGGGATCGGGTTTGGCTTTGGAAACATCATTTCCATCGACAATTGCATCGAAATATTCCATCAATCCGACTTTTTCCAAAATCGGTTTGGCATTTTTACTGGCCGAACCCAAAACGATTTTTCCATCGTTTTCTTTGATCCATTTCAAAGCATCCAAAACCCCGGGAAGTATTTCTGAAGCATCCATTTTTTCGATGTGACTCAGGTAATTCTCATTTTTTTCATTCAGAATTCGGTCAAACTCCGCATCGGATATTTTTTTATTTCCCAATTCGAGAATGATTTCCAAGGAACGAATTCGGCTAACGCCTTTTAAAAGTTCGTTGTTTTCTTTTGTGAAATCAATTCCCAATTGATCTGCTGAATTTTTCCACGCCAGATAATGGTATTTCGCCGTATCGACGATAACACCATCCAAATCGAAGATGAAAGTTTTAATCATAGATTTCAATTTTCTTTTTATCATCCACAAACAAAGAAATCAATCCGGCCAAAATCATGGAAAATCCGCCAATCAAAAGGGCGTAAACCGGCTCATTGTTGAAATACCGATTGATTAAAAAGCCCAAAATTGAAGCTGCAACCAATTGCGGAATCACAATGAAAAAATTGAAAACCCCCATGTAATAACCCATTTTGGTAGTGGGCAATGAACCAGAAAGCATGGCGTAAGGAACCGACAATATGCTGGCCCAAGCGATGCCCATTCCAATCATCGGGAGCCATTCCAAATTCAGAACAGTCGGATTTTCAATGAAATAAATGGAAATCAAACTAAATCCTCCTGCCGTGAGTGCAATAAAATGAGTGAAACGTCGGCTGGTTTTGGCAGCAACCAATGGCAGTAGAAACGCTACCAAAGCTGCTATCAGATTGTAATTCGCAAACATTTCACCGACTTGATTGGCACCGGTATTGTACAATTCCGAAGTGGTGTCCGTCGTATTATAAAGGTGTTCAGTTACCGCGCCAGTGGTATAAATCCACATTGCGAAGAGCGCAAACCATGAAAAGAACTGCACTATCGCTAATTGCTTCATGAGTTTCGGCATGGTTTGTATATCGTAAACCATGGTGATAAAACCATTTTTCACTTTTCTTTGCTGCAAAATTCCTGCAATCATAAAAATCAGTCCGCCGGAAGTGAACAAGCCCAAGGTCAGGACATATAAATCTTTTTTCAAATCATTTGAAAACACATAATAAGTGGACAGCAACCCGATTACAAGCAAGAGTGCGCCGGTTGTCAGCGAAGTTTTACCATGATTATCTGTGTATGAACTATTCGATTTTTCCTGATTTTTTGCCATTAGTTTTAATTCTTCGGGCGAATATTCCTTTGATTTAAAAATTGTCCAAAGGACAGCTAACAGGAAAACGACTCCACCGATATAGAAGGAATATTTGACCGAATCGGGAATGACGCCTTCGGGTGCTGTATTTGCAACTCCGAAATAAGTCAGGATATTGGGCAGTTTGGAAGCGATATAGGCTCCGGCACCGATGAAGAAACTTTGCATGGCAAATCCCATGGTTCGCTGTTCATCCGGCAGGTTGTCGCCCACAAAAGCGCGGAAAGGTTCCATCGTGATATTGATGGAAGCATCCATAATCCAAAGCATACCGGCTGCAAACCAAAGCACCGGTGAATTGGGCATGATGAACAAGGCGGCAGATGCCAGCAGCGCGCCTGCCAAAAAGAAAGGTCGTCTTCTTCCCAATTTGGGATGCCAGGTGCGATCACTGAAATAACCAACAATCGGCTGCACAATCAGTCCGGTCAATGGCGCAGCCACCCAAAGAATGGGAATGTCCTCAATTTTTGCTCCTAAGGTTTGAAAAATCCGGCTGACATTGGCGTTTTGCAAAGCAAAACCCATTTGAATTCCGAAGAATCCGAAACTCATGTTCCAGACTTCCCAGAATCCCAAATGACGCTTTTTCATTATCGTAATTTATTAATTAACAATACGATAAGCCTAAAGCTTATCAAAACTTATTTTGGTGAGAAGTAAAAATATAAGTTTCGATTGGACAAATATATAGGATTATTTTTGAATTGAAAGTTAAATTTATCGCTGCCAAGAAGCATCAATTTGAATTTCATCTTATTTTCATTTTGTGGAATCGCGTTTAACCAGTTCGGTTTCTATGATGACGGTTTGATACTGGTGCATCGGCATTTTTCCTTCCAATTTATCAATCAGCAGCCGGGCGGCGGTTTCTCCCATTTTCACACCGTTCTGACTGACTGCGGTCAGGGATGGAAATGAATATTTCGGCAAAACCCCATCTGAAAATGCGATGACGGAAACCATTTCAGGGATTTTTTTATTGTTCTTTTTCAGCCAGTTGACAGCGATGACCGTGTAAATTTCATTGACTCCGATCACGCCGTCGAATTCAATTCCTTTTTCTTCAATTTCCTTAAGTTGACTGTTGATGAATTTTTCTATTTCATCGGCACTCAATTCATCTTTCACTTTGATAATCAAAGAATGATTGAGTGGAAGATTGTTTTCCAGCAAAGCTTTGCAATATCCTTGATACCGGAGATTTGCAACAGAAACAAAATCTTCGGTTGTGATAAAAATGATGTTTTTGCAGCCGGTATCTAACAAATAATTGGTGGCTAATCGACCGCTTTCTTCGTCATCAATCATCACTTTGTCACAGTGGATTTCATCGGTACAACGGTCAAAGAGTACAATTGGATTTCCCTGTTCTGCGGCTTCTATGAGGTGGTGAAAATCCTTTTGTCGCAGGGTTTCTTTGCCTAAAGACAACATGAAACCATCGATGCTGCCGGATGAAAGTGTTTGCATATTCATCACCTCTTTGTGTATGGAATCATTGGAAACGGTGAATATCACATTGTAATCTCTGGAATTGGCTTCTTTTTCGACACCTTGGATGACATTGGTGAAAAAGTGATTTACGATTTGGGGTACAATCAGGGCGATGGATTTTGTAGTCCGGTTGCGCAGGCTCAGGGCTACGGAATTGGGTTTATAATGATAATAATCCGCGAAAGCCTGAATTTTCTGTCGGGTTTCGGCTCCGATTTCATCACTGTTGCGCAAAGCTTTTGAAACAGTGGAAACGGAAACCTCCAGTTCTTTAGCGATTTCTTTGAGTGTGATATTTCCTTTCTTTAAATTCATGTTTTAACATTAAATTGAATTTTTAACAAAAACTTATTAACACGAAAACGTTTTCGTAATTTTTTATCCTTATGAAATTAAGCCGTCTGATACTTAAATAAATATCTTTATCCCGAGAAGTAAAAATATAAAAATTATTTATGAATAGACTATTTAATATTTGAGGTATGAATTTAGGAAACAAATTTATTTTTGTCCTGTTGCTGATTTTACCGGTTTTTGCCTTGTCGCAAGCGACCAAGGTGAGCGGAACAGTAACAGATGAGGAGACGTTGTTTTTCCTCCCGGACATCAGTGTGAAAAACCAGACGACAGCAGAAGAAGTATTTACGGGTATGGATGGCGATTATGAAATCGAAGCCAATATCGGGGATTTACTTGTTTTCACTGCCGACGGCTACCAAGACAGGATTGTTACATACACCGGAAGACCGGTTTTGGATGTCCTCATGCAACCGCGTTCGTCCGTGAGTTTAAATGAGGTGATTATCATCGGCTACGGTGCCACGACACATAAAGATGCGACAGGAGCCGTGACCAATGTAACCGAAAAGGATTTTAATCAGGGATTTGCAACTGCACCCGAACAGTTGCTGACCGGAAAAGTGGCCGGGCTTCAGATTACGACAGGCGGCGGTGCGCCGGGTACGGGTTCCATGATTCGGATTCGTGGGGGTTCTTCTTTGAACGCTTCCAATGACCCATTGTTTGTAGTGGATGGTGTACCGATGGATAATGGCCAGACCATAGCCGGTTCATCAAATCCGCTGAACTACATCAATCCCAGTGATATAGAGTCAATCAGTGTTTTGAAAGATGCTTCGGCAACAGCGATTTACGGGGCAAGAGCTTCCAACGGGGTAATTATCATTACCACCAAAAAAGCAAAAGGAAAAAGATTGAGAGTTAGTTTGAACAGTTCTGTTTCTGTGTTTGACCGCATCAATCAGATTGATGTGTTATCGGCAGCAGAATTCACAAATGCCATTAACAGCATGGCCAATGACAACGTGAAACCACTGTTGGGAGAAGCGAATACCAACTGGCAGAATGAGATTTTCAAAACTGCATTCGGATACAATACGGATGTGAGTATCAGTGGAACCATCGGGGATGTTTTGCCGTTCAGATTGTCTATCGGGCATACGGATGAAGACGGAATTCTGAAAACCGGGAACTTCCAGCGAACTACTGCTGCATTGAATTTGTCGCCGAGTTTTCTGAATAAGCATTTGGATATAGATTTCAATATTCGTGGTGCTTATGAAGAAAATCAATTTGCGGATGATGGTGCAATCGGTGCAGCCTTGAGAATGGATCCGACCAAACCGGTTTATTCGGGCAATGACGCCTTTGGTGGTTATTGGGAATGGCTCAATAATGAGGGTAATCCCAATCCGAACGCAACCCGCAATCCATTGGCTCTTTTAATGTTAAGGGATAATCATTCTTATGTAAACCGAAGTGTGGGGAACATAAAATTTGATTACAAACTGCATGGTTTTGAAGATTTGAAAGCTGTTTTGAATTTAGGGTATGATTATTCCAAAGGAAAAGGTTCGAATACGGTTCCGGAATTTGCGAGAATGAATTATGTGGAAGGAGATGATGGTGAATTAATTGGCGGATTCAGAAGTGATTACATTCAATTCAGAAGGAATTATCTGTTGGATTTCTATTTGAATTATGCCAAAGAAATTGCTTCTATCAACAGCAGAGTGGATCTCACAGCGGGTTATTCTTACCAAAGTTTTGATGTAGATGACAGAGCTTTGGAAGGAAATTTTGCCCATTCCAATATTACTTTGGATAAAAACAATCCTTATGACCGGATTCTGATTGGGTTCTTCGGTCGTTTGGATTATACGTTTAATGATAAATATTTATTGACGGCTACGATCAGAAGAGACGGTTCATCCCGTTTTTCTCCTGATACACGCTGGGGATGGTTCCCATCTGTGGCTTTGGCTTGGAATATTGCAGAAGAAGGCTTCCTAAAGGATTCAAAAACTGTTTCCAACATGAAACTTCGATTGGGTTGGGGTATTACCGGACAGGAAAACTTGGAGGCACCATATCCGTATCTTCCGCTTTATACATCCTCGCTGAATCAGTATGCTTATTATCCTGTGGGAGACACTTATGTGCCGATTATCCGGCCAAATATTTATGATGCCAATCTGAAATGGGAAGAACAAACCACTTGGAACATCGGATTGGATTTTGGATTTTTTGGCAACAGATTGTGGGGTTCCGTGGATGTTTACAAAAAGGAAACCAAAGACATGTTGCAAACTGTGGCTGCACCACTTCCTAATTTGAACAACCTGATTACGACCAACATCGGAACTATGGAGAACCGAGGTGTAGAAATCGGGTTGGGTGCGGACATCGTTAGAAATGAAAATTTCAAATGGACGCTCAATGCCAATGCAACTTTCAATGAAAATGAGATTACCAAGATTTCAGGTGCCAGTTCCCGTGAGTTCTATCTGACAGGCGGTATTTCCGGTGGGGTTGGTAACACGGTACTTGTGAATATGGTTGGGGTTCCTGCTTATTCATTCTATGTTTTTGAACAGGTTTACGATGAAAACGGGAAGCCGATTCAGGGCGCTTATGTAGATCAAAACGGTGACGGGGTCATCAATGACGCAGATCTTCGTCCGTTTCATTCCGGAAGACCTGACTGGACTTTTGGATTGTCCTCCAATATGAATTGGAAAAACTGGGATTTCGGATTTTCAATGCGGGCAAGTTTGGGTAATTATCTGTACAATAATATTGCATCTGACATCGGAACCTTTGCCGCAGTTCGCGGTACCAACGGTTATTTGTCCAACATTCAGGCAGATGCTCTGAATTCAGGATTCAATAATAATGAGTATTTTACGGATTATTATGTGCAAAATGCTTCCTTCCTGAAGATGGATTATATCACGCTGGGTTATACCTTCCGGGATTTCATTGAGGGAGCGAGCATGCGTTTCTATGGAACGGTTCAGAATGTGTTTACCATCACGGAATATGATGGTTTGGATCCTGAAGTGGGCAGTGGCATAGACAATAATTTCTATCCGCGTCCGAGAATATTTACTTTGGGTGTTAATGTAAACTTCTAAATGATTGAAAAATGAAAAATATAAAATTCATATTATTATTCTTAATGTCCGGAATGCTAATCAATTATTCCTGTTTAGATGACCTGGATGTTGAAGTAACAGACCCCGATGAACTCATTGGCAACAATGCTTACCAAAGCCTTGCAGATTATACATCGGGAATCGCAAAAGTTTATGCCGGTTTGGCATTGTCGGGTCAACAAGGCCCCGCAGGAGCCGGTGATATCGGCGGAATTGACGAAGGTTTCGGACAATATCTGCGCGCTTATTGGCAGTTGCAGCAATTGCCGACAGATGAAACCAAAATTGCATGGAATGACGGAACACTCCAGACATTTAACTTCCAAAACTGGTCAAGTTCCAGTGAATTCATCAATGCGGGCTACAGCCGTTTTCTGTATGAAGTGGAATTGGCTAATCAGTTTCTGAGAGATTCAGGGGAAGACCGTTTGAATGCCATTGGCATGAGCGAGCAAGATAAAGCCATCGTTCAGCAATACCGCGCAGAAGCAAGATGGTTGAGGGCTTTGGGATATTATCATGCATTGGATTTGTTTGGAAATGTACCTTTCAAAACGGAAGCTGATCCGGTAGGAGGATTCTTCCCGCAACAAGCAACTAAAGCTGAATTGTTCAATTTCATTGAATCTGAATTATTGGCAATTGAAACAGAAATGCTGGAATCCCGTCAGGCACCTTATGGCCGTGCTGACCGTGCTTCCGCATGGGCTTTGTTGGCCAAATTGTATCTGAATGCAGAAGTTTACATCCAACAAGCCAAATACAATGAAGTTATTACTTATTGTGAGAAAATCATGAACGGTGGTTATTCATTGGCGAGCAATTATGAAAACCTGTTCAGAGCAGATAACCATGTAGGAGATGCCAGAAATGAAATTATTTTCGCAATTCCTTATGATGCTGCACATATGCAGACTTATGGTGGAACTACTTTCATCATCAATGCTTCCGTCGGAGGCAACGCAAGTCCTTCGGAATTAGGAATTCCGGGTGGTGGCTGGGGCGGAACGAGAACGACCAAAAATTTGGTTTATCTCTTTGCACCGGACGGTAATGTGAATGATGTCAGTGATGACAGAGGAAAAGTTTATGGTGGCGGTAACGGTATTTTCTTTACCGATGGCCAAGAGCTTGAAATCGCTGATATAACCCAGTACAACAATGGTTATGGTGTTTTTAAATTCAAAAACCTCAATGCAGATGGTTCTCCCGGTGTAACCGGACAGAACGATGCCAGTCAGGTAAGTGTAGATTTTCCTTTGTTCCGATTGGGAGATGTATATTTGATGTGGACGGAAGCCAAGCTGAGAACGGGAGGAGCTGACGCAACTTATGTGAATATGCTGAGAACCAGAGCGCATGCCGCCCCGGTCACTGCGTCACAAATTGATGATCAATTTATTCTGGATGAAAGAGGGCGAGAGTTATATTGGGAAGCGACCCGAAGAACGGATTTAATTCGTTTCGGAAAATTCACGGGAGGAAGCTATGTGTGGCCATGGAAAGGGCAATCACCGCAGGGAACAGCTACCGATGCCAAATTCGATTTGTACCCCTTGCCGGTTTCCGATTTAGCTGCCAACCCTAATTTAACCCAAAATCCGGGCTATTAATTTTAAACATTGGAACAATGAAATTTTTTAAATATTTATTTAGTTTAACATGCATCGCAGGATTGGTTTTTTCCTGTGCCGATGATGATTATACCATGCTGGATGGATCAACTCAGCCACCTACACTGACGGTTGCCGGCGATACGACGCAGGTGTTGTTGAGTGAGAATTCAGACATGGAAGCTGTGACTTTTTCATGGAATGAGCTGAGTCTTAATGTGAACGTGCAACCCGTGAATTATATTCTGGAAATGGCGTTGGGCGGAACTGATTTTGCCGCCCCGGTTACTTTGCAAAATACTTCGGCTACTTCTTATACCATGACAGTCGGACAGTTGAATTCCCGTGCCATAAATCTGGGAATCTTACCGGAGGAACAGGGAACTTTGGATATTCGTGTGATTGCAAGAATCGGAAATACAGACAGCCATGATTTGGTTTCTCAAACCATCACGCTGACCGTTACACCTTACACAGATGTTTTAGACCTTTCAACCCCTTGGGGAGTAGTTGGCTCTGCCACGCCGAATGGCTGGGACGGTCCGGATATTCCTTTCTGGAAAACAGGAACCGACAATGTATTTGTTGCATACGCCGATTTGGTGGAAGGAGAAATCAAATTCCGTGAAAACAACGACTGGACAGTGAATTACGGTGGTTCAGGTGGAACGCTTGAACAGGACGGACCCAATATTGCAGTGGCGGCCGGTAGTTACAAAATCACCATTGATTTTAATACCATGAGTTACAATATCGAAACTTTCTCTTTGGGGATTGTGGGTTCTGCTACGCCGAATGGCTGGGACGGTCCGGATTTGGAATTGTTGTATGACTCCACTTCTGACCAGTTCAGAGCGGTGGTAACGTTGATTGATGGAGAAATTAAATTCCGGTTGAACAATGACTGGAATGTCAACTGGGGGGATTCAGGTGCTGACGGAACCCTTGAAGCTGGCGGAGACAATATTGCGGTTGCTGCCGGGAAATACGTTGTAACTGTTAATTTGAATGAGATGACCTACGAACTGGAATCCATTGCGAATATCTGGGGATTGGTTGGTTCTTCAACTCCCAACGGCTGGGACGGCCCGGACATTCCGATGAACATTGATTATACGAGTGAATATACTTCCGGAGGAATCTGGTATGCCAACAACGTAGCATTGGTTGAAGGAGAAATTAAATTCCGAGCCGATAATGATTGGATGTTGAACTATGGAGATGACGGAGCTGACGGAACACTAGAAAATGGTGGAGCCAACATTGCAGTTCCGGCATCCGGAAATTACAACGTGATACTCGATCTTTCAAATCTAACGTATTCAATTACACTCAATTGATAATTTAACATTGACTAAGGCCGCAATTCAGCGGCCTTTTTTATCTGAATGCATCCCATGAAAAAAATCTTTTATTTACTGACCTTACTTTTAGGGATTTCCGCTTTCGGACAGGTTACGACCCATCCCAATCCACCCGAAGCCGACCAGCAAGTCATCATCTATTTCGACAAAACTGGAACCGGATTAAATAATTACAACGGAACGATTTATGCCCATATCGGGGTAACGGTCAATGGGAATCCTTGGCAGTATGTCATCGGCAATTGGGGCGATAATGCTGTTCAACCTGCCCTGACTTTTGTGTCCGGAACTACTTATGCGCTGAATATTTCGCCGAGTATTTACGCTTATTTCGGTGTTCCTTCCGGGAATACAATCAATGGCATTGATGTGGTTTTTAGAAGTGCAGACGGCAGCCAGCAGACCACGCCGGATTATCATATTCCGGTCGGCGGTTTTCATCTGATTTCTTCTTTTCCGAATAACGGACAAACCGTAGCCGTTGATGCCGGTCAAAATCTGAATATCACTGCCACGACTACCCAAAACGCCAATTGGGTTTTAAAAGCCAATGGCAGCACTGTACATTCGGCTTCCAATACATCTGTTTACAGTCATCCATTTCTGATTAATCAAACCGTTGATTTTGAATTAACGGCAAGTCGCGAAGGAAGCGCACCCATCATGCTTGCATTTACGGCAATCGTTACGCCAAATGTTCAAAATCAGGCTATTCCGAGTGGAATTGAACAAGGAATCAATTATGATTCCAACCATACGGATAAGCTAACCCTTGCTTTGTATGCACCCAATAAAAATTACATTCACGTCATTGGCAGTTTCAACAATTGGAATATTTCCAATGACTATCTGATGAAACGAGATACAGGCAATCCAGATTTATATTGGTTGGAAATCAATAATTTGAATCCCGGGCAGGTTTATACTTTTCAATATCGAACGAATGACGGCATCAAAACCGCTGATCCTTATTCTACGCTTGTGCTATCTCCTTGGGATGATCCATATATTTCTTCTCAAACTTATCCGAATATGCCAGTCTATCCGGACGGGCAGGCGTTTGAAGTTACAGTTGTTCAAACCGGTCAAAGCGGTTATAACTGGCAAAATACCAATTTCACAGCACCGGAAAAAGAAAATTTAATGGTATATGAATTGTTGATTCGGGATTTCAATTCCGAGAAAACATGGAATTCCCTGATTCAGGATTTTGATTATTTCAAAAATCTGAATATCAATGCGATTGAGATTCTACCCGTCATGGAATTTGAAGGAAATAATTCCTGGGGTTATAATCCTGCTTATCATCTGGCATTGGACAAAGCCTATGGTACGGCGGATTCTATGAAAGCTTTCATCGATAAATGTCATCAGAATGGCATTGCGGTGATTTTGGATGTGGCATTGAACCATGTTTACGGTCGGTCGCCGTTGGTCAGGATGTGGATGGACGATCCGGATGGCGATGGATTTGGAAGTCCAACTGCCCAAAATCCTTATTGCAACACAGAAGCGAAACACACGTACAGCGTGGGTTACGACCTGAATCATCAGTCGGCTGCAACACAATATTATGTGAAAAGAACCATCGAACATTGGATCAATGAATTTAAAATTGATGGGTTTCGTTGGGATTTGACCAAAGGTTTCACCAACAATTGTTCTCCAAATGATTATGAATGTACAGAAAATTACCAGGCTGATAGAGTAGCGGTTTTGAAGCAGTATGCTGATTATCAGTGGGCGGTCAATGATGATTTTCTTGTAATTTTTGAACATCTTGGAACTTCGGGAACGCATCAGGAAGAAATTGAATGGAGCAATTACCGCGTAGGTGAGGGGAAAGGAATTTTGCTTTGGAACAAAGCCACCGATGCTTATAACCAGAACACGATGGGCTGGTCGGAAAACAGTGGTTTCAACTGGGTGAATTTTCAACAACAAGGCTATGCCTTTCCGGCAAATATGCTTTATGCTGAAAGCCATGACGAGGAAAGAATGATGTACAAAAATTCGCAATGGGGAAATGCATCCGGAAGTTATGATGTGAAAAATACGGAAACTGCTTTGGAACGGCAGCAGGCTTTGGGTGCAATCTTGTTGACCATTCCAGGGCCGAAATTGTTATGGCAGTTCGGGGAATTGGGATATGATTTCAGTATCAACCATTGCGAAGATGGCAGCATGAATGAAAATTGCCGAACCGATCCCAAGCCCATACCTTCTGAAATTGGTTACACTACCAATCCAAACCGTTTGGCGGTGTACAACAAATGGGCGGAAATTATTGAACTCCGGCTGACGCAGGAAGTTTTTCAAACCACGACTTATGACATACAGTCGGGAGATTTATTGCCGCGGATTTATATCTGGAATGATAATCTTACAAGCGAACAATTGAAAAATGTTGTGATTGTCGCCAATTTCGATGTTACACCGAAACAAATTTCACCCTATTTTCCTTATACCGGAATCTGGTATGATTTGTTGAATTTTTCAACCATCAATGTTACCGGAACGAGTGCAGATTTTCAAATTACTTTGCAACCGGGCGAATTTTATATTTACGGAAATCAATTGCCCGAAATGGAAACCACCGAAATCGATTACCAACCCGGAATGCTATTATTTCCTAATCCTTCCACCGGGAAATTTAGTTTCTCAGCGGATGTTCAACGCGTGGAAATCTATAATTTGAGCGGACAAAGAATAAAAGAATTCAAAGGGAATTTTCCGAAAGGAAGTTCATTTGATGTCGGTAATCTGCCGGCTGGAATTTATGTTGTCAAATCCAAAAACCAATCCGGAATATTTACAAACCGGCTCATTAAAAAATAATTTTAATTTCTAACCCACTTTTTGTCCTCTTTTTTAATCCTCTAACTAAAATGTGAGAGGATTTTTCTGAATCTGATTTTGTGCAGCAGGAAGCGCGAGATGTGTTGCTATTGGTTTTCTTAATTTTTATATCTTCGCCGTAATAAGCATCGTTGTGAAGATGTGAATTGGGAAAAGAATAAAATCAAATCGTGCCATCATATAACAGTTTCAAAATCAGGTTCAATGTTTAAAAAATTATTAGTTGCAAATCGTGGTGAAATCGCCATCCGGGTATTCCGAGCAGCCGCTGAAATGAAAATTACAACCGTTGCCGTTTACACCTATGAAGACCGATTTTCCATGCACCGATACAAGGCGGATGAATCGTATCAGATTGGTACGGATGACCAGCCGCTGAAGCCTTATTTGGATATCGAAGAAATTATCCGGGTCGCCAAAGAAAACAACGTGGATGCCATCCATCCGGGTTACGGATTTTTAAGTGAAAATGTTCATTTCGCAAAGCGATGTCGGGAAGAAGGGATTGTATTTGTGGGACCTCAGCCTGAAGTGATGGAACAGTTGGGAGACAAAATTGCAGCCAAAAAATTAGCCCGTTCCATTCAAGTTCCAGTCATTGAAGATGCGGTTTTGGACGAAAGAGATATGGAACAGGTGGATGAAATTGCGGAGAAAATCGGATTTCCCGTAATTCTGAAAGCTGCAGCCGGCGGTGGCGGAAGAGGTATGCGGGTCGTGAGAAGCAAAGGGGAAGTGAAGGCCGCATTCTTTGAAGCCTCCGGCGAAGCGAAAAAAGCCTTTGGCGACGGAACCATTTTCATTGAGAAATACATTGAAAATCCAAAACATATTGAAGTACAAATTCTGGCGGATAATTTTGGAAACATCGTTCATCTTTTTGAACGGGATTGTTCGGTGCAAAGGCGATTTCAGAAAGTGGTGGAAATCGCACCGGCACCCGGTTTACCCGAAAAAACGAAACAAGCGGTTTATGATTATGCAGTTCAAATCGCGAAGGCTGTCAATTACAATAACGCCGGAACAGTGGAGTTTTTGGTGGATCAGCAGTCCAATGTTTATTTCATCGAAGTCAATCCACGTATTCAGGTGGAACATACCGTGACAGAAGAAATTACGGGAATTGATGTTGTGAGAAGCCAGATTCTGATTGCTTGTGGTGTCAAATTAGATGCGCCCAAAATCCGAATTATGTCACAAGAAAGTTTGAAAATCAATGGTTTCGCCATTCAATGCCGAATCACAACAGAAGATCCGGAAAACAACTTCAAACCGGATTATGGAACTTTGCTTGCGTACAGAAATGCGGCCGGATATGGTATCCGATTGGATGAGGGTTCCGCATACCAAGGAATGAAAATTTCTCCGTTTTTCGATTCGATGATTGTGAAAGTAACCGCTTCCGGAAGAACGCTTTCCGGTGCTTCTCAGCGAATGTTGAGAGCCTTGTCCGAATTTCGGGTGAGAGGAGTTACTACCAATATTCTTTTTCTGGAAAAGGTGGTCGGTCATCCATTGTTTCAGGAAGGCGGCTGCACAGTGAATTTTATCGGGGATCATCCTGAATTGTTTAATCTCCGGAAACTGAGGGATTCTTCCACAAAATTGTTGAATTATTTGGGAAATATTCGTATCAACGGTCATCCCGATGTCAAAGTTTATGATACTTCCAGAAAATTCAGAACACCGGTCATTCCGGCATTTGATAGTAATGCGTTGGTTCCAGAAGGATACAAAAATCTGTTGGATGAATTGGGAAGGGAGGAATTGATGAAGCGCATTCGCAATGAAAAACAAATTCTGTTTACCGATACGACATATCGTGATGCCCACCAGTCACTGGTTGCCACCCGTGTACGCACCAAAGATATTTTGGCGGCAGCTTCGGGATTCGCGCAAAATAATCCGGGAATTTTTTCGTCCGAAGTCTGGGGAGGTGCCACCTTTGATGTGACCTTGCGTTTTCTGCATGAATGTCCGTGGGAACGCTTGCAAAACATCCGAAAGGCGATGCCCAATATCTTGCTACAGATGTTGTTCCGCGGGAGCAACGCAGTCGGTTATTCTTCTTATCCGAAAAATGTGATTCAGAAATTCATCGAAAGAGCCGCCAAAAACGGCATTGATATTTTTCGGATTTTCGACTCGCTCAACAATCTGGAATCCATGCTTCCGGCTATTGAATACGTTACGAAATACACTGCTTCCATCGCGCAGCCTTCTGTTTGCTATACGGGCGATGTACTCAGAAAAGAAAACAACAAATATAATTTGCAGTATTACATAGATTTAGCTCGTCGATTAGAAGATGCAGGCGCACACATGCTTGCCATCAAAGACATGGCTGGTTTGCTAAAACCACAAGCTGCGGAAGTACTAATTCCAGCCTTGCGTGAAAATATTTCCATTCCGATTGCCCTGCATACACATGATACAGCCGGAACACAGATTGCGACTTATCTCAAAGCGATTGAAGCAGGTATAGACAGCATCGATTGTGCCATCGCATCTTTCAGTGGCATTACTTCACAGCCGAATATGAATTCCCTGACAGCATTGTTAAAGGGAAATGAAAGGGAAAATAAATCCATGAACTTGTCATCACTGAATGAGCATTCCAATTACTGGGATGTCATCCGGGAAATGTACTATCCGTTTGAATCCGATTTGAAATCTGCTACTGCGGAAGTTTATGACAATGAGATTCCCGGTGGACAGTATTCCAATCTGCGACAACAGGCGGAAGGTGTTGGCTTGGGCGATCAATTAGGGAAAATCAAAAGCAATTACGCCGTGGTCAATCAGCTGTTAGGCGATATCGTGAAGGTTACGCCGAGCAGTAAGGTGGTTGGAGACATGGCTTTGTTTATGACCGCCAATGGCCTGACGGCGGAAGATGTTTTGGATGAAACTAAAAATCATTCTTTTCCGGCTTCGGTGATAGGATTTTTCAAAGGTGATATCGGGGTTCCTTATGGTGGATTTCCTGAGAAATTGAGAAATATTGTTTTGAAAAATGAAAAGGAAATTGGTGAGCCTGCCGCACAGATTTTGCCGGACATAGATTTAGACAAAGCTCTTTCCGAATTTCGTCAAAAATATATTGGCACCTCTTTGGTGGATTTTCTGTCTTATCAGATTTTCCCGAAAGTATTCGATGAATATTATGAACACCATAAAAAATACGGTCAAGTCGATAACATTCCAACTCCATCTTTCTTTTATCCGCTGAAAACCGGTGAAGAAATTCAAGTGAAATTGTCCAAAGGAAAAGTAATCAGTGTGGTTTTGCGCTTCGTATCCGAGCCGGACGAAGAAGGTTACAGAGTTGTGACTTTCGGGCTGAACGGAGGAACGCGGATTGTTAGGATTAAGGATCATACCATCAAATCTTCAAAAGCCGAGCATAAAAAAGTAAGCAATCCCGATACGGAAATCGGTGCGCCATTGCAGGGTAGTTTGTCCGCAGTTTTGGTCAGTCCGGGTGATGTGGTCAAAAACGGGACACCACTATTTATCATAGAAGCCATGAAAATGGAAAGCACGGTTACCGCTTCCAAAAATGGCAAAGTAAAAAGCGTGGTGATTCAAGCCGGTGTCATGGTGGATCAAAATGATGTGATTGTAGAGTTGGTGTAAAATTGATTTATAAGTCATTGTAACATAAAATAAAAGACCTTTAGTAATTTGATTTTCTGAATGTCTTTTAGTTTAATTTAATTCTGATTTTCAGGAAGTCAGCCTATTCAAAATGGTCAGTCCGACGATTGCTCCCAAACTGTCTGCGGCAATATCTAATAATTCAAAAGTTCTTCCCAAGCCCATGAATTCCTGAAGGATTTCAATGACCACACCGGTTGCTACGGCTGCGCCGAAAATCACCGGCTTTTTTTGAATCATTTGTGAATAATACATCAACAGCGTGAAAAAGAGAAACAAGAAGAAATGCGCAAATTTGTCCATGCCTCCAAAGGAAATTTCTTTGAAGAATTCCCCAAATCTGCCTTCGCCGGAGTCGAGTGCACTCATGGGAATGAGCGTCACCAAAAACAGAAAAAGTGTATAACCCCAAAAGGCGGCTTTCGAAATCCTGTTGCCCTGATTAATTCGCAATGTCCTGGTAAGCTGAAGCATCCATCAGATCATCTAATTGAGAAGAATCGGCGATTTCTACTTTTAAAATCCAGGTGCCGTAAGGATCGGAATTAACTTTTTCCGGTTCTGATTCAATGTCTTCATTGATTTCCAAAACCTTCCCTGAAATCGGCATAAACAGGTCAGATACTGTTTTAACAGCTTCAACGGAGCCGAAAACATCTTCTCTTTCTATGTCATCGCCTTCAGACACGCTGATATCCACATAAACGATGTCGCCTAATTGATCCTGCGCATAATCGGTAATTCCTATAAACGCCGTATTGCCTTCGACCTTAACCCATTCGTGGTCTTTGCTGTATTTTAATTCGTTTGGGGTTTCCATAAAATTATTTTTTTACAAATTTAATATTAATTTCCAAATGAAAGTGTCAAACTCAAGCCGGCTCGTATCGTTGATATCGGGAAAGCCGTTGAAATTTTATAAGATGAAATCATCTGATCCCAGAAGAATTTCAGATTGAAGTTTCTGCTGAAATTGTAATCGGCAGACAATTGTACGGACAACTGCCGCTGACCACCCGTAATCTGGGAATCTCCGTCCAGAATTCTACGGATTTTGGTTTCCCCGTCTCGGTAACGGATGTCTCCGCGGAAATTCATGTCACCGGTGAAAGTTTTCACTTTGCCTTGATACCGCATGCGCAGTTTTACATCTCTAATCAGATAACCCAAACCGACAATGAATTCCTTGCCGTGATCTTCGGTCAGCGTGTAATTGCTCAGGCTCATCATCAATGTACGGTCGGTGTTGTATTGCGCCCTTATTTGCAAGTTGTTTCTGAAAGTCATGTCCACACCGATAAGCGGGGAGAAGGATTCAATCATACTTACGGTTCCATACAGATTTTGGCCGTAGAAGTTATTGTTCATGTCTCTGCCCGAGAAATTTGTGAAGAAATTAGGGTTCGACTGAATTCCGTTAACCGTATAAGAAGACAGATAACCATGCTGTACTTCAATCATGCTAAACATCCGGTTAAACATCGGGATATTGATCAGACCGTCATATCTTATAGTCCAGTTCGGGAGCGGAATTTTCTTGTTGTAACCCAAAGAGGATTTTCTCGGATTGCTTCCTTGTACAGCCGAAACAAATGCGGGAACCAATACATCATAACTCGCTAAACCATATCCGTCGTAATAACCGTCATCACCAAGGGTCATTCCGTTGGCCATACCCAAACGTTCGGAAATAATTTTGGTGTTATCAAGGAAAGTCTGGTACACTTCGTCGGAGGACATGAATGCGGTGGCAACGATGATGTTGCTTGCGTTCAATGTTTGCTGTCTGTCCTGATAAATCGAAATATTCGGATTGTCATAGGTTCGCAAGTTGAATGCATTCTCAGAAACCCTGAAAGTACTGGATCGGCTTGCGGTCAGATCAATCCTCAGATTAGGTATAGGTTCAATCTGTGCAGAACCCGAGAAATTTGTTCCCTTTGTGACCACATAAGGTTCCAACAATTGATCGCTGCGTGTCACCCAATCGTTGCCTGATTCAATAAGCCTTCTGCGGATGTCAAATTCAGTTCCGAAAATGAATCCGGCACCAGGGCCGCCGTTTTCGTGGAATCCAAAGAAATTAGGTTCTCCCAAAATTCCCGGCAAAATAGCTCCATTGGTTTGGTTGTAATTGAAATTAATCCGTTTAATGCTGGATGCAATCATCCAAGCAAAATCTTTTCCTTTGTATTTGTGTTTGAATTTGTAAGCTTTCTTGACTCTTCGCAGGGCGACTGGCGTCATTTCATCATAAGCTCTTGTCAGGGAGTCGATTTCTCTTTGACGCCCTAATTTCACGGAATCCATTTTTTGATAGCCTCTGAATTCTTTGTATAATTTCGGCATATCAAAATTCCCCATCAACGTGATACTGTTTGAATTTTGGGAAATGTTCCCTAATCCCTGACCACCGGTATTGGGTGCATTTAGGAATACCGTCGAGCGTGCCAACCAGTTATAATTCGTGTTGACCCCAATTTCCAGATTCGCAAAACTCATGTATGGGAAATAATGAATCGGTGTTTTCCAGTTCAGTTGAATCTGTTGATCATAATTGACAGGTCGTCCGATGGCAAACAGATTGTTCCAGATTAATTGTTTGTCGGCACGTTCAAAACCGGTTCCGTCATTGAGGGTTCGCGTTGAAGATGTATAATCCAAACGTAGTGAACGCGTCAGGTCAAATCCAATGTTGTATTGCCATGAGAACAAGAAATTGTTGCTGAATGCTACCGGGAAAATATTGTCCGGACCACCAAAGAATTTATTGATATCACGGTATTGTCTTTCCGTATAAACCCTGTCTATATCCGTTCGGAAAGAGAATCTTGTCGGCAGCGGATTGATGTTGAACTGTTTCAAGAACTGAAGGTATTTAGAGGATTTCATAGAATCCTGTACGGCTCTCCAGTCTTTGAGCGGTTCGATGTAATTGGGTTTAAAACTATAGTTGTAATTCAGGGTTGCTTTGATGTTTTTGGTCAAATCATATTGGGTATAAATATCCCGCATATACATATCGGCATACATGAAAGACAACGTAAAGTTGGATGGGTCATAGAATTTCACTTCATTTCCGGATTTGCTGATTTTCCGGATGTTAGAGAAGGCAAAGGATTTTTGTTGAGAATAAGTTCTGGCTACATCTTTGAGCTGGTCTTTTCTTGGATCTTCATCAAACAAAATATCATTGTCTAACGGATTGTATTTGGGATCGGAGAACTGTTCGCTCATAGTCACGTTCAGCGGAATTTCCATTCCCCAATTTTCCGGCATGAATTTATCAAGTTTGATTTGCGCATTTACTGCGTAAGCCTTCTGGGTTTCCTGATTTCTTTGGCTTGGTCCCTGATCAATCGGGCCGAATCCATCGGAGCTGATACTTCCCGAAACTTGTACCTGTGCGAAATCTCCCAATGTAAATCCAAGATTCGCAATGGCTGCGTAACCGCCGGAGTTGCTGACTTCACTGAGCATCAATTCATTTACCCAAACCACCACTTCCTTGTCGGAATGGCTGAGTGACCTGACCCCAATCATCACAGAAGTAATTCCGCCTAAGGAGGGACGTCCTTTGACATATACAATCTTGTTTGGATTCTCCGGATCGGGAATGAAAGTATAACGGTTGAGCGGATTACTGCTTTCATCCAAGTCCCTTTCTTTTTTCGCATCTACAAAGAAATCGGTATTCAAGTCGATTTTGTTTTCCTCAGGCCAGATCCTGTTAGGATTCGCATCGGGTGTTCTGGCTGTATATTTCAGTGGAATTTCATATTCATAATAGTTGTCTGTATAATCAGAACCTAAACGGATAAATAATTTGGTTTCAATGTCAACGGCTTGGCTATTAGGATCTAACATGTTCTCGGCGTGAACAAACATTTCCAATTTTTTGTACCTTCTCAAATCGAGATTGGTGTTTTTATAAACTGATTTTGAAGGGCTTTGATGGGTCAGTTTGGCTTTGAGCAACATGGAAGATTCGTTTTGACTCTGATAACCGGTAATGCCCTGCATTTGTTCTCTTTCAACGCCTGGAGGCAATACATACGGAGGAACATTGGTCGAATTTTCTTCAATGCTCACTTGTCCGATTTCAAGATTTTCAGGAAATTCATCTGTATTTGAACCTTCTTCCCCACCGGTCATAATAGGGTAAAGAGTTTTAGGGTATCTTCTCCAGTTGCTGCGAACAAAATCCATGGTTCCGAATCGAACTGTGGTTTCCTGATTGAATCCGCGCATCAAAAGCCGCATGAAACGCACGGAAGTTAAAACACTTTTGGCGGAAGTGATTTGTGCGTCAGTTACCAAATCATCAATTCCGTCTCCATCGATGTCTCTGTCAAATCCGTCCACCGGAACGCGGAACTGATACCAAGTGGTTTGTCCGGTTTGTCCGTTGGCTAAATTGACACTTACTTCTTTGGTCGAAACAATATACTGGCTGGAATTGTTCATTAAATCCTGCGGACTTAGTTTGATGGTGTACTGGTTATACATTTCCGACTGATCCAAGTTGTAATCCAAGTTGATGTCTTCTGCATCCGGCTGCATGCTGTATGCTTGAAGCAAATCATCTGTGGAGTTGTTGCCTTGCGGTCCGTTGTAATACCTGTAACGGTTGGTGATGGAACCGGCATCCGGGGAAGTGTCCCAGCGGTTGTCAAGGAACCACAGATAATTATCCGAAGCCGGGTCATTGTTGCCGGTAATCGGGTTGATGTTGCTGAGTCCGTAATTTGCAGCTTCTTCTGCATCGGTCAGACCATTGTACCCAAGGTCTTGTTGTTTTCTGTTTTCACCTTCAGTTTCATAGGCATAAATTACCGGATAACTATCGGGTTGCTTACCCCAGTTGGTTTCCGTTACGGCAGCTGCATTGCCGGCATGCGGTAAGCCGTTTTCAAACAACATCTCACCGTCTTTCAAAATGTCTTCCGAAACACTTCCCAACTGAATAATCAGTTCTCCGTTTCCGCCAACACCGTCTGCATAAGGATCCATCATCCAGAATTCGAGGTATTCAATATTGGAATCGATGAAATTTGTAACTGAAATCGGACGCATTGCCCCGCCCCAGTACTGGGTGTCATTGGAATTTGGGTTCACGTTGTACGGCCCAATATAATTGGGATAAAAAGTCAAGTTAAACGTGCTGATATAACTGTTGGTTCCGGACATCACATCTCTCTGATCAAACAATTCTTTCAGTTCAACCCTTCTAACCCTGTGTTGTGATAATTCCGTATTGGTAATTCCGGCAGGGGCATTTCCGCCGATGCCATAAAACCGCGGATCAATCTGATACCAAGACATCAGACGTCGGCCGTTGCCGTATGACAAATCATCATTTTTAAGTCCGTTCGGGAAAAACGGGTGGGCATCACCGTCGTAGCCCGCCGGTTTTCCGGGGACACTCGCCAATTTCCAGGAGGCAACATCCAACAAACTGATTCTGGATTGTGAATCCTCAAAATCATCGATGTAAGACCTACCTTTGGTAGAATTGTTCAAGCCCGGCATCAGATATGCGCCTTCCGCACTAAAATTGATTTGCGAAATTTGATCGGTTTTGATGCCCGGGATTTTATTGGTCAGTCTGGTCAGCCATTCTGATTCTCCGGTATATTCTGTATGCAAACCGAATATGGTGTTGCTTACCGGTTCTTCCCCGAATTGTACTTTGTGGCTTACCGGTCTTTCTTGATAATTTACAACCGTAGCACCAAGCATGAATTTGTCCGTAAAATGATGATCCACATTCAATCCCATGAAACGTTTTTTCTGAAGATTGAAAGTAGTTTGATTCTCCATGCTGATATTGATTGGTACCCCGGAATTTTTCAATTGCTCATTCAGAATCGTAACCTGTCCAAGCTGATAATCCACGGTATAATCCACGCCTTCCATCAGTTCCATACCATTGGCCGTAACTTTCACGGAACCTTCGGGAACATTGAATGCACCCAACGGAATCCCACTGCCGACTTCTCCTTTGTATCTTCCTTCCAAACTGTATCGCTGTGCTAATTTTTCGGCGGACAGCGTATTGGGTAATTGCGTATAGAGTTCTTTGAATATGTATTTTGAATTCGGGTCTCCGATTTTATTGCCTAAATAACTTCCAAACGGTTCAACAGAAGTAAATATGATGGAACCGCGTTGGGTATCAATGGTAATTCCCGGTAGGAAGTCAAAAATTCCATCTCCATAATGCCCGTTGCCGCTCAACTGAAGGTTTCCATTCTGATTCAATCTGTCCATGTGAAGCACCTGCAAAAGTGTCTGATCTTGAACAGATGTTCCTGGTAGATAATTGATTAATCCAGAAGAATTTGCACCGTTGTCTTTGAACTGCACATTCATGATGAAATCTTCCGGTGAAATGCTCAAAGCATTGATGGAATAAATGTTTTTCATCATTAGATTCCACATCGGAGAACCTGTATTTACTGTGGTGTTTGGTTTAATCAATTTCGCAATCAACAATTGATTTTGTTCATCAGACATTTCCCCCACCTTATATACAACACCCGGCGTACTGTTTCTCGTATATTGAAAAGACACCGCCAGCAGGTCTTCCCCGTCTAACAATGGTGAATTCAGAGAAATATACCCCAAAGATGGATTGAATGTATATTCTCCGGGATTTAATTTTTTAACGTTTTCATTGACCAAAAAATGCTCTCCTTCTTGGTAAGTTTCGCCGTTGTAAGAAAAAGAGTTCATATAAGAACGTGCGGAACTTGCCACACGAATAGAAGGATTGTTGTACAATTGATTGTATAAATCCCCGTTGGTTGGTGCAGAGCCGTTGCCTCCCAAATCTCTCAAGGCAAGAATGGCTCGCCGGTTTTCCTGATTCGTGTTTCCTTTGTCGATACGGTAAACTTCCAGGCGGGTAATTACAATATCACTTGATATCTGCGGATAATTGGAAAGCGCATTGTCATAAGAATCCCTAAAAAATTGTCCAAGGAAAAAGTTTCGGTTGTAATCATAATCTTCTGCGAAAATCTTGTATTCCGTCATGACGCCGCCACCTTGCACGGTGATATTTCTGGATTCAGACCGTTGTTCAGAGAAAACTAAATTCACATTGGTTTTTCCGAATTTCAAATCGGTTCTCACCCCGAAAAGGGATTGCGCACCCGTGATCAGTGAAGTATTGAGCGGCATGCTGATGTTTCCGAGTTCAATGTTCTGAACGATGTCGTCTTCTCCGCCTTCGCCGGTTTCCGGATTGCCCATGTTTTTCCATTGCAGCTTCATTTCATTTTCAAAACCGAAACCGGCCTGGGTATCATAATTGGCTTTCAGCTGTAAGTTTTCACCCACTTTCCCCAATACGCTCATTTGAATCCGCTGTCGGAGATCTACTGTCAGGGTATTTCTGTTTTGCGGAAGCAATTGCGGATTTTCAATTTTTTGGATAAATACCCCTAAATCCAATTGTGCCTGTCCCTGCGGAATCAGTTGGATTTCATTACCGCCAAATAAATCTTCAAAAGTTTTGGATTTAATTTTCAGACTGGGAAGTATATTCCCGTCAGTCACCTGCTCATCTCCAAACTGCTGATTGCGATACATATCATCATAAGTTCTGGATTTTTCACGGTAATAATCATCCATGTTTCTTTTGAGAAGTATATCCAAATAATCTTCACTGGAAAGATAAATGGGTTCCCCGACGATTAAATCGCCAATTTTTGGAATCAGTATGTATTGATCCGAAGATGGGTCATAGCTTACGTCATATTGGATTTGATTGTCCAAAAACAAACCGCCTGATTGTCCCTGAAATGGATATTTCAGGGTATCCGAATCGTTTTCCTGCGCGTGGGCTGTTCCGATAAATATGATTAATAAAAATATCGGAAACAGTCTTTTCATTCTCCTCATGTATAAATAAAGCTGTTCCAAGAATTACAATCTTTTTAAAGTTTCTTTTACCAAAATATTGGCTTCGCCGTCCGGAAAGTCTTTCATTACCACCTCCAAAACCCGTTCAGCCGTTTTATTTGGAATACCAAGAACCTCCAATGCTGATAACGCCTCAAATTTAGATTTATTTTTGTAATTCCCGGAATTAATGTTAAAATTCAATTCATCACCTTCTAATTTGTCTTTCAGGTCGATAATTATTCGTTGTGCAGTCTTGGCACCAATGCCTTTGACACGCTGAAGTTTCTTCGCATCCGCTGATTCAATGGCTTCTACAATTTCATCCGCCTCAAGTGATGACAGCATGACCATGGCTGTCGAAGGCCCTACGCCGTTTACCGAAATCAACCGGAGAAAAAGCTCCCTTTCCTGTTTGGAATGAAATCCGTACAAAATCTGCGCATCTTCACGTACAATCAGGTGCGTGAAAATCCGGATTTCATCCTTTTTTTCAATTTTTGAATATGCATTCAGGCTGATGTTCACTTTATAGCCCACACCTCCGCATTCCACAATCAGATGAGTAGGGTAGATTTCAGCGAGTTTTCCGTTCAGATGTGCAATCATTTATTCCTTTGTTGAGCGTCCAATACAGCAATGGTGGACAGGTTAACAATTTCATCAATAGTTGATCTCATTTGTAAAACATGAACCGGTTTGTTCATCCCCATCAGGATGGGACCGATAACGGTAGAATCTTCAATTCCCCTCAAGATTTTATAAGAGATATTACCGGAGGCTAAATTAGGGAAAATTAAAACATTCGCCCGCTTTTTATTCAATTTGGAAAAAGAAAAATATTTTTCGATTAAATCCTCATTCAGTGCAAAATCCGGTTGTATTTCTCCGTCCACTACCAATTCAGGATCTAATTTGTGCAACATGGCGACAGCTTCACTGACTTTACGGGAAGTTGCCGAGTGTGCGGAGAAATTTTCTGTGGACAACATCGCAATCCGCGGGCGAATCCCGATGCTGCGTACTACTGTTTCCGTCATCTTCGCAATGGTCACGAGTTCCTTTGCAGTCGGGTCGTGATTGATGGTGGTGTCGGCAAAAAACAAAGGGCCTTTTTTGGTCAGAATCAACATCAGACCGGCAGCGATGGAAACATCAGGAGCCGTTCCAATGGTCTGCAATGCCGGTACCAATGAATCCTTGTAATTTCGGGTGCTTCCCGTTAAAAAAACATCGGCTTCCCCGGCTTCTACCATCATGGAGCCGAAATAATCCCGATTGACTAAGTACCGTTTGGCGTTGTATTGAGTCATCCCTTTGCGTTGACGTTTTTTCCACATTAAATCCGCTAATTTTTCAACGTGTTGAATGGAAGCTTTGGATTTTGGGTCGATGATAGGCACATCCAAAACAATGTCATTTTCCATCATGATTTCTTTCACCCGCTCTACATCTCCCAAGAGAATCGGTTTTCCAATGCCTTCGTCATGTACAATTTGTGCGGCTTTTAATACATTGTATTCCTCAGCGTTGCTGAAAACAATGGTTTTCGGGTCTTGTTTTGCACGGCTTTGTAGCATTCGGATGAGCTTGCGGTCGTTGTCCATGCGGTTGAGAAGTTCTTCTTCGTACAATTCCCAGTTGTTGATGTTTTTTCCGGCAACCCCGGATTCCATGGCTGCTTTTGCAACTGCCATTGAAACTTTTGAAATCAGCCGGTTGTCAAAGGGTTTCGGAATGATGTATTCACGACCGTAACTCAGGTTTCCGCTTTTGTAGGCCATATTTACGATTTCGGGTACGGGTTCTTTGGCCAGATTGGCGAGTGCATATACTGCGGCCAATTTCATTTCTTCATTGATTTTTGATGCCTGTACATCCAAAGCTCCTCGGAAAATAAAAGGAAATCCAAGCACATTATTGACTTGATTCGGATAGTCGGAACGACCAGTGGCCATGATGACATCTGGACGAGTTTCCACCGCCAGCTCATAATTGATTTCTGGATTGGGATTGGCCATGGCGAAAACAATCGGGTTTTCGTTCATGGACATCAACATTTCCGGGCTGATCAAATCCGCTTTGGAAAGTCCGATAAAAACATCACTATTGTTCATGGCTTCAGCCAAAGTTCTCAGTTTTGTGTCTCGTGCAAACCTGTTTTTTGGCGGAGTCAGGTCATCGCGGTCTTTGCTGATGACTCCTTTGCTGTCGCACATCAGAATGTTTTCCGGATTGGCACCGAGGCTGATATAGAGGTCGGTACAAGAAACTGCGGCAGCACCTGCACCGCTTACGACAAACTGGACATTGCGAATGTCTTTTCCAGCCAATTCCAATGCATTGAGCAAAGCGGCGGCAGAAATGATTGCCGTACCGTGCTGGTCGTCGTGCATCACCGGAATATCGAGCTCATCTTTCAGTCTTTTCTCAATTTCAAAGGCTTCCGGTGCTTTGATGTCCTCCAGATTGATTCCACCGAAAGTCGGAGAAATGGCTTTGACAGCTTGGATAAATTTTTCAGGGTCTTTTTCATTGATTTCAATGTCAAAAACATCGATGTCCGCAAAGATTTTGAAGAGCAAACCTTTGCCTTCCATAACGGGTTTGGCGGCTTCGGGACCGATGTCACCCAAGCCGAGTACGGCGGTTCCGTTGGAAATGACTGCGACCAGATTTCCCTTGGCGGTAAACCTATAAACATTGTTTTTGTCTTTGTATATTTCCATACAAGGTTCCGCAACTCCCGGCGAATATGCCAATGCCAAGTCTCTTTGTGTATCATGCGGCTTGGTGGGAACAACTTCAATTTTTCCTTTTCGCCCAACTTCGTGATACCGCAAAGCATCGCGCCTTAGTTTATCGTCTTTTTCAACTTTCATTTCCTTTTCTTTGAGGACAAATATAGTTAAGGTCAGCAAACCATGAAATTTGCTGCGCAAAAACTTATACGTTCCGGAGATAAATCAATAGGGTTCGTCGAAATTTTCTTCAGAAAATACACATTCCAGTTCAAAGGGAATGTAATCATCAGACTGTTCTGTGAAATCCTGTACTTCTCCTCGCCATTTCAAACAAAGATTTCCAGCTGTGTTTTTGCTGAATACCAGGGTGTTTTGGTCGGATTCATAATCGTTGTCCGAAAAATTCACATTGGTGTAGTAGTATTCATCCACTTCTTCATCTTCATTTTCTACTTCCACATAGCAATGGGGGATTTTTACGGTTTTCCCGGGGAGTTCTTCGATGTTCTGAAAGTCAACAGGAAAATCATCCACTGACATGATGACGTGTGGAAATCTGTTTTGAATGGCATCACCTTCTACATGATCCAAATCATCGTTTGATTCAATTTCAATAAGGAGTTGGTGCTGCTGACCTGAGAAAATTACTTTACAAAAACACCTGTCTATGAAGTAAGTCAGGGTTTCTTCCGGATGGAAGAATTTGATTGTTTTCATTGGAGTATTAAAATCTTAAATAATTTTTTGCGAATATAAAAAGACTTATCAGATATTCAAATATGAAAAATAAATTTAAATGAATTTTAATCGGATGAAATGTAGATTGATTCCCCCTTTTTTGCATCTTTGTGCTGGTTTTACTTAATAGTATTAATTTTTAAGAGAATTTTGTGGTTACTTTAGTTGTTGCTAAGAATGAAAATAATGTGATAGGGGATGACAATCAGTTGATCTGGCATTTGCCCAATGATTTGAAACATTTCAAAAGAATTACGACCGGGCATCCAATCATCATGGGCAGACTGACTTTTGAGTCTTTGGGCAGACCGCTTCCCAATCGTACCAATATCATAGTAACCCGAAATTCCGATTGGCAGGTTGAAGGAACTTTGGTTTTTCACTCCCTTGAAGCAGCGGTGAAAAAAGCCAAAGAACTCGATGATGAAATTTTCATTATCGGCGGGGGACAAATCTTTGAACAGGCCATGGAGTTCGCCGATGCCATTGAAATGACGGAAGTTTATAACCATGCGGAAGGTGAAGTGCTGTTTCCTGAAATCGATGCTGAAATCTGGGAAGTAGTTTCTATGGAAGCGCATCAGAAAGATGAAAAACATCCGTTTGATTACACTTTTATCCGATTGGAAAGAAGGCGTTAAAACAAAAAACCGCCTTATGAGAAAGCGGTCTTTTTAGAATATCATTTGAATCTCAAATTATCTTTTTAGGATTTCATCTATTTTTTCTTGTTCCTCTTGCGCCAATTCAGGATCCACTAAGATTCGTCCGCTGTGTTCGTCACTGATAATCTTTTTTCGCTGTGCGATGTCCAATTGTCTTTGTGGTGGTACGGTGAAGAAAGAGCCGAAAGAAGCGTTTCGGGAAACCGGCACCACGGCTAATCCATTCTTCATACTTGACCGGATTTTTCTGTATGCTTTCAACAGTCTTTCATCTAAACCTTGTGCGAATTCGTTGGATTTCTGCATCAGGAATTCTTCTTCTTTTTCGGTTTCTTTGACGATGGAATCCAATTCGGCTTTTTTGGTTTCCAAATGGGATTTCATCAAGTCCAATTTTTGAGAGATTTCTTCGCGAATTTCTTTTTTATGGTCAGCTTTCGCATTGAATTCTTTGATTTTTTTCTCAGAAAGCTGAATTTCAAGCTCTTGGTATTCTACCTCTTTGGCGAGAGATTCAAATTCACGGTTGTTGCGGACGTTGTCTTGTTGCTTGGTATATTTTTTAATCAAAGCTTCAGAACTCTTGATTGCATCTTTTCTTGATTTAACCTCGTTTTCCAGCCCATTGATTTCGTCATCAATTTTTCTGATTCGAGTTTCCATTTGCGCCACGTCATCGCTCAGGTCTTCTACCTCCAACGGCAGTTCACCACGGGTTTCTCTGATTTTATCCAAACGCGAATCAATCAATTGTAAATCATAAAGTGCGCGAAGTTTTTCTTCGACAGTCATCTCACTTTTTTGAACACTTTTTGCCATAATTATGAATAATGAACGGGGTTTGTATTTATTTCCGATTTTAGGACTGCAAAATTAGGGAATTTTTCTGAGAGATAAGCACTTAATAAATCTTTTGTGTAACGTTCTGATTCATAATGCCCTATATCGGTCAAAAGAATTTTGTTTTCTGCTTGGTAAAAGTCATGGTATTTCAAATCAGCCGTTACGAAAGCATCGGCCTGCTGTCCGATAGCCGCCGGAATCGCAAAACTGCCCGAGCCACCTAACACAGCGACTTTTTGGATAGGTTTATCCAACAATGCGGAATGCCGAACTACTGCTGTTTTCATTTTTTCTTTCAGAAATTGGATGAAATCCGTTTCGCTCATCGCGTTTTCCAATTCCCCGATCATCCCCATACCGATGGTTGGGTTCTCATTTTCGAGTGCCATTACTTCATAAGCAACTTCTTCATAAGGATGGCTGTCAAGCAGGGCTTTCAAGACCTCATGTTTTTTGTGTATTTCAAAAATCACGCTGATCCGGATTTCATTTTCGTATTGAATTTTTCCGATTTCGCCGATATAGGGATTGGCTTGGTTGTTGGGACGGAAAGTGCCGATGCCCTCCACATTGAAACTACAGGCATCATAATTTCCGATGCTGCCCGCACCGGCTTCGGCCAAAGCCTTGCGTACAATGGAAGCATGTCCTTTAGGAGCATAAGTTACCAACTGAAATATGCTGTTTTTTTTCGGAAGCAAAATGGTGGAATTTTTTAATTCCAATTGTTGCGCGATGGCATAATTCACGCCAAGGCGAGAATTGTCCAATGCGGTATGGGTCGCATAAATGTTGATTTCGTGCTGAATGGCTTTCATCACCACTCTTTCTACATAAGTCTTGCCTGTAATTTTTTTGAGACCGGTGAATAGGATAGGGTGGAAACTGACAATCAGATTGGCTCCTTTTTCAATAGCTTCATCTACAACGGTTTCCAATGTGTCGTGGGTAACCAAGATTTTGGAAACTTCGGCATGCTGATTGCCTACCAACAGACCGGTGTTGTCAAAATCTTCTGCGTATGCAAGGGGTGCAAGCTTTTCAAGTGCTGCCGTAATTTCGGAGATTTTCATTTTATTCAAATATGAATTCGACTTTTAACCATCCGCAATTATACGAAAATCTTTTCCGCTTCCACTATGCTTTCCGGTTTTCCGACATCGATCCAACGGTCGCCACTGTGGTCGAATCCAAGGATTTTTTCGGTTTTCATCAGTTCCATGTAAGTGGTCATAATGGAGAATTTCCCGGAGGATGGCATGTGTTTGAAGATTTTCGGATTGATGATGTGGATGCCGCTGAAAGACAGTTCTTTCAAAGGGTCAGAAGATGCAATGATTTCTTCATTGGTCGTATAATTTTTCCAGCCTGCAAGCTGTCTATTTTTTTTGAAAAGCAATTTCCGGGAACTGTTCCGTTCAGAAACTGCAAGCGTGACCAAGGGTTGTTTTTCATAATGAAACTGAATCAAATCTTCTAAATTCAAATCCGTGAGAATATCAACGTTCATCACCAAAAATGATTCATCACCTATTAAATCTTTGGCCTTCACCAAGCCGCCACCGGTTTCAAGGACTTCGTCGGTTTCATCGGAAATCCGGATATTTACCCCGAAATTTTCATGTGTTCTCAGATAAGCTTTGATTTGATCGGCGAAATGATGTACATTGATAATGAATTCAACAAATCCGATTTGTTTCAGGTATTCAATATTTCTTTGGAGCAAGGTTTTGCCGTTGACGACAGCTAATGCTTTGGGGTGTTTATCCGTAAATGGTTTCAGGCGTGTTCCCAATCCGGCAGCAAAAATCATGGCAACCGGCAGGGGAGAAGTGCTTAAATTATAGGGTTGTGTCATTTTGATTTTTGTTCAAACATCATCCGTCTTATTTTCAACTTTCAAAGCTACAAAATAGGTGTTAAGCGGTTCTTTTGTGCCGTTGAAACTCATCAAAAGCGCTATCAGAATGGCTTTTGTTTTTTGTACAAAACAGGGTTCAATGCTTCGTCATTGTACATTTTCATTTGTTTGTAAACTTTCATGTATTTTCGGCCGTCGGCGATATCCTGAATCAGTTCTTCGATGGCGGTACTCAGATCTTTTTGCTGTTCCTGCAATACGATTAATTTTCGGTTGCAGCTCATCCGATGCGCTTCGGAAGCTTCCGCACGTTCGGCTTCTTCCTGCATGTGATAGATTTTCAATGCGAGTATGGAGAAGCGGTCGATGGCCCAAGCGGGGCTTTCGGTATTAATTTTGGCATCCGGGTGAACTTCGGTTTCTGCGAATTGTTGTAGAAACCAACTGTCGATGAATTCCACCATATCCGTTCTTTCCTGATTAGAACGGTCTATCCAACGCTTGATTTCCAACGCTTTTTCCGGTTGGATTTCCGGGTCGCGGATGATGTCTTCCAAATGCCATTGTACAGTGTCAATCCAGTTTTTTTTGTAGAGCAAATGCGCTATCAAATCAGTTTCGTCGTAGGGATTGTTGATTATGGTGTTGACATCGTTTTTCAAATGATAATCTGCGATGCTTTGATTAAAAATGCCCCAGGCTTTCTCTGTAAATTTCATGAATGTATGATAAAATAAAAGGCAGATGATTTCTGCCTTTTTTAATTTTGAATAGTTAAATTATTTATTTGAATCCCCAACTTCTTTGTCGTCAGGGTCTTTGGTTGCGTTTTTGAATTCTTTGATTCCGGAACCCAAGCCTTTCATCAGTTCAGGTATTTTTTTTCCTCCAAATAAAAGTAAAACAACCAAGACAATGATTACTATTTCCCATCCGCCAAATCTTCCCATGATTTAAAAATTAGATTACAAAATTACTAAAAAATTAATTAGCATTCAGCCAAAGTTCAGGATTTTGTTTGCTTGTTCCTTTTCTGACCTGAAAATTCAATATGGTATCTCCGTTGGAATCTGTGTAAATCCTCCCAACAGCCTGACCGCGGTTTATCTTTTCTCCTTTTTTTACGGATACATAGGAGAGGTTGTTGTACACTGTATAATAATTTCCATGTCTCAGAAGCACCGTTTTGTTGCCGCCGGGAATGGCTACGATGGAAACAACTTCTCCGTCAAATACCGCCCGGGCATTTTCGCCTTTGTTGGTTGCGATATCCACTCCGTCATTGTTGACTTCGATGTTCAGAATCGGGTGTTTTGAGATGCCGAATTGACCCACAATCTGACCTCTTGAAACCGGCCAAGACAACTTGCCTTTGTTGTTTTCAAACACGGCGGACAATTCAGTTGCACCAGCTCTTTCGGTGAATTTAGGTTTTGTAACCGGGTCGGGTACAGGGTTTTCCACTGGTTCAGGTTTTTCCACTTCCACTGTGGCGACTCTTTCTACGGGTTTGCTGGTTTCGGCAGCTTCTCTTTCGGCTTTTTCTCTGGCTAATTTTTCCAAACGCTCGGCTTCCCTTTCTGCTTCTTCAAATTTTGAAATCTCCAATCGTGCCGTAGATGCAAACTGACCTTGCGGGAAATCCTGTAAATAGCGTTGGTAGGCGTTTTTGGAGTGTGTGCCTCTGGCGAGTTGCCATCCGCGGTTGTCTGCTTCCAATTGCTGAATATTTTGTCGGGCAGATTTCGCATAATCTCCTTCGGGCCATTCATTCAGATAGGTCGTGAAAGAAGCGATGGAATTGACTTTGGCGGCTTCATCCCAAGCTTTTTTATCTTTCTCTGCGCGTTCGCGTGCCAGCCTGATTTCCTCTTCGATGATTTTGTCGATTTCTGCGTTGATTAATCTTTGTTCGTCCTTTTTATCGGCGATTTGTTTTGTAATCAGTCCGGCATTTTTTCGGTATTCATCCACCGCATTCTGCTTTTCCTTTTTCTCATTTTCAAGTTGGTCTGAAACCACGGATTGTTGTGCAATGACGGATTCTTTTTCTTTCTTGGAATTTTCACGTGCCTGTTTTTCCCTTTCTATGGCTTCGGTTTTTTCCATGATTTCATCCGCTTTGCCTAACTGATAATCAGAATAACGCTGCAAATATTTCACCCGGTGGAATGCCTCCTTCATGTTTTTGGAAGATAGCACAAAGAGGAGTTTGTTTTCAACGGATTTGTTTTTGTAAGCTTTGACTAAAATGTCTTTGTATTCCTTGCGGAGTTCGACCAATTCTCTTCCGAGTTTATTGATTTCTAATTGTTTAAGATAAATCTCATCTTCGAGGTATCTTTTTTCGCGGTTCAGTCCGGAAACGAGTTTGGATTGGGTTTTTATTTTGGTTTCAAGATTTTTGATATAGAGCAATGAAGTTTGAGACTCTGCTTTGTTGCGTTGCAATTCCTTGTTGAGGGTTGCAATTTCATTTTTCAATTTATTGTTCTGTTTCTGAAGCTTTTCTTTCTGAACTTTGAGTTCCGCTTCGGTAATCTGAGCAGACAGAAAACTTCCTGTCAGCATCATTAAAAACAAAAACAACAAATACTTTTTCATTGCCATCATAGTGTTTCCCGCAATTTGTAACCCTTTGGAATTTCAAAAGGAGTAGCGCTCTCTTCGAAAGTAAAATTATTGTATTCTAACTCTACATCTTGAGTTTTCGTGTCTTTTATCAAAACTTTAACATTTGTCGGGAAATCATGCCCCCCGAATTTTGACCAGTTGTTGTAATAAATTTCCAATTCCTTACCGAATTTAGAATCAATGAGATGCGCATATTTTAACCGGAAATCAGAATCAAAACGATAGGATTGAAAATATTTCCCGGGTTTTGGTTTTTTTAAAAGTTTCTGATTTTCAGTATAATTCAAAACATATTCATTTCCATCAATTTCTGCATCAAATTCACGGGGTTTCAAATCAACAAAAATCCTTCCCAACAGGAGATTTTCCATTTTTTGATAATCGATGAAATCCACTTTCAGCAAATGGTTGAAATAAGAGAAATCTCCATTTATATATGTAGAATTGATTTTCTCATAAGCCTTTACCCCGTCTTTGGTGATCAACGCACGAGCACCGGTAACACCGAATTTGGATACATTGACCCAGATTTTGTCTCCTTTTTTGATATAAATTTTTCCGTTGAGTCGGGTGGAAATTCCATCGAGATTCGCATTGATTTTTGACTGAATGGTCAAATCTTTGAAATCGTATTTTTGGGATTGAATCCGATGAATCAAATCAGCTGTTTTCAAATGCTCGACCTCCCTGCCTGCATCCGGTAGTTTCGTAGAAGTTCCGCAGGAAGCTAAGAAAATAAGGGTGAAAATCATGATGAAATACCTGAGTTTCACCCTGTTTTGTGCTATGAGAATCAGTGCTTTTTCCGGTTTGAGATACATATTATTTTTTTCCGTTCCCATTGAAATCCAGCACCGAATAATCTCCGAGGCTTAAATCTCTTGAAACGCCGTGATATTCAGCGTGATTTCCAATCATGGAATCCGCGAGATTGCCGTTGATAATCAGACTGTTTTCCTGTATCAGGCTGTTGTTGATATTGCTGTTGACAATTCTTGTGCCGTTTCCGATGGAGACATAAGGACCGACTTTGGATCTTTCAATGACTACATTCTCGCCGATGAAACAAGGCGGAATAATCAATGAATTTTTAATTATCGCAGAATCAGGCTTTTTATCAAATTCTTCTTGCTCTAAGTCAAGGATTTTGGTATTGGTTTCCACGGTTACTTTTTTGTTGCCACAATCCATCCATTCACCGACAGCGCCGAGTGAGAATTTATTGCCTTTGTGGAGCATATTGGTCAGGGCATCCGTCAATTGATATTCTCCGCCTTTGCCGCGCAGGTCATTTTCAATGATATTCCTGATTTCTTCCCGCAGTCCGTCGCCGTCTTTGAAATAATAAATTCCGATGATGGCCAGATTGGAAACAAATTCTTTGGGCTTTTCCACAAAATCCTGAATCAGTCCGTATTCATCTAATTTCACCACGCCGAAAGCACTCGGGTCATCTACTTTTTTCACCCAAACCATGCCATCTGCGGTCTCATCCATTCTGAAATCAGCGCGAAACAAAGTATCGGCAAATGCCACTACGACCGGCCCTGAAAGCGAATCTTTGGCCATCCAAACGGCGTGTGCAGTACCTAACGGTTCATCTTGTTTGTAAATGCTACCTTTCGCACCTAATCTTTCAGCGATTTTCAAAAGGTCTTTTTCAATACTTGCCCCGAAATCGCCAATGATGAAAGCAATTTCTTCAATCGGATTTTCAGAAATTTTCGCAATATCCTCAGCCAATCTTTGAACAATCGGTTTCCCTGCGATGGGAATCAAAGGTTTGGGAACGGTCAGCGTGTGTGGTCTCAATCGGGAGCCGCGTCCCGCCATAGGTATAATAAGCTTCATTTTATATTTTTTATATTTTAAATTAATTTTTTCCGGTGCTTCCAAAGCCGCCTTCGCCACGTTCTGTTTCCCCCAATATTTCCACTTCTTCTAATTCGGTGGTTTCGTGTTTGGCGATTACCATCTGTGCAATTCTTTCTCCGTTTCGGATGACAAAATCTTCGGCGGACAAATTTATTAAAATCACCCGTATTTCACCCCGATAATCTGCGTCAATTGTACCCGGCGTATTGAGAACGGTCAATCCGTGTTTCAATGCCAGTCCACTTCTTGGTCGCACCTGTGCTTCGTAACCGGCCGGTAATTCGATGTAAAGTCCGGTCGGAATTAATTTTCTTTCCAAAGGCTTCAGAGTGATATCTTCCTCTAAATAAGCGGTTAAATCCATTCCGGCGGAAAGTGAAGTTTTGTATTCCGGCATCGGATGCGGGGATTGATTGACGATTTTTATTTTCATTTTTCAATTTTTTTAATTCATATTTTCTCTTTGTGCTAATCTCATACTCGAACGTTCCACCCAATAAACAATGCAGATGTAAGCCACCACAAACAAATTTCCAATGACGAAACTTCTTTCGGAAAAATGGTATCCCAACAATCCGAATCCAATGCTTAAAATTATGTAAAACAATATTTTACGACTTTTATAAGGAATTCTGAAACTGCTTTGTCCCCAAAAATAAGAAATGATCATCATCAGCCCATAAGCGGCCAATGTTGCCCAAGCCGATGCCATAAATCCGATGATGGGAATAAAAACCAGATTCAGCACTATGGTCAGTCCCGCACCCACCCAAGAAACGACGGTACCCACGTAGGTTTTGTCAGTCACTTTGTACCAAGTCGAGAGATTATAATAAATCCCAAAGAAATAATTGGCGATGACGATAATCGGTACAATCTGCAAGGCGACCCAGTATTCGGAATTCGGAAGAATAATTTTCTTAATCCAGGATAGGTTCCCCAGCAAAGACACAACCGCAAATCCGCAGAAAATCACGAAATACAGCATGACGTCGGCATAGGTTTTCCGGGCGTCTTCTTCCTGAGCTTTTTTGAAAAAGAAAGGTTCCACTCCCATTCGGTAAGCTGTTACCATCAAAATCATAAGGGTCGCAATTTTATAACATCCGGCATAGGCACCCGCTTCAGCTTCATCCACCATATCACGCAGCAAGAGATTGTCTAAATTTTCATTGGTCGTAAACGCAAGTCCCGCCAACATAATGGGATAGGCATAGCGAAACATCTTTTTGAACAATTTCCAATTGAAATAAAACCTCAAATGTTTCAGTATGGGCGAAAGCAATATTATACCGGAAAAAGCAGCGATGACATTGGCTATAAAAGGATAGGAAACCCTTTCCTTCATCCCGATGTTTTGGAGAAATGATTCCGGAATCAGATAGAAAAATGCCAGAATGATCAAAGTCTGAAATACCCCTTGAAAAACTTTGATGGCCGAATATTTAATCGGTTTATTGGTAAACCGCAGAAAAGCAAAAGGCACCATGCAGATGGCGTCAAAGAATGCAATCCATGCGAAATATTTGAGATATTGCGGATAGTCCTGATAGTCAAATAGATCGGCAATGGGGACATTGAAAATGTACATTCCCAGTAGGAAAGTGAGGGCATTGGCAAAAACAAACCAAAAGGAAGTATGAAAGACCTTACCCGACAGATTTTTATCGGCCGAAAACCTGAAATAAGCCGTTTCAAATCCAAAAGTGAGTACGATGTTTACAAAGGCAACGAGCGAATAAAGCTGGGCGAATTTGGAGAATTCGGCCGCATCTATTTTATCGGCATACAAAGGCATCAGCGCAAAGTTGATCAACCTTGGCAGGATAGAGCCTATTCCGTATATGACCGTTTCGCTGAGAAGCTTTTTATACAATTTATTTTACGTTATTGTCGGGCAAAATTCCGTTTTCTTTCTGAATTAAAAAATTGTTTATGCCTATTAAAAACGCTGAAAGGCATACTTTATTGAATTAAAATCCGCACTCTTCCAAAAATTCTTACTTTTGAAAACAGAATTTTAGTCAATAATCATGTCTGAAAAAAAAGTAGGAGTTGTTGGCGGAGGCAGCTGGGCAACAGCGATTGCTAAGATACTTTGTGAAAATCACGAAACCATCAACTGGTGGGTGAGAAATCGTGTCAAAAAGGATTTTATTCTGAGAAAAGGCCATAATCCGGATTATCTCAGTTCTGTGAAATTCAATCCAGCTCAGTTGAATATCACCACAGATATCAATGAACTGATACAACAGTCTGATTGGGTGATTCTTGCGGTGCCTTCTATTCATTTGGAATCTTGTTTGAGCAATCTGAATACGCCTTTGGACGGGAAATTCATTGTTTCTTCCATCAAGGGGATTGTTCCCGGACATTTGAAAATTGTCGGAGAATATTTGCACGAGCAATTTGGATTGGATTATGCGAATTTCGGAGTACTTAGCGGACCTTGTCATGCCGAGGAAGTGGCGTTGGGAAGGCTTTCCTATCTGACCGTTGCGGCGCAAGACAAAACCCTTGCCGGGATGGCGGCCAAAGGTTTGATTTGTGATTATATAAAGGTGAATTTGTCCAAGGATGTTTTTGGTATTGAGTATGCTTCGGTGTTGAAAAATATTTATGCCATCGCAGCCGGTATTGCGCATGGATTGGGATATGGCGATAATTTTCAGGCGGTTTTGATGAGCAATGCAACGCGGGAAATGAACCGGATTACTCAAAATGTTTTGCCTATCAAAAGAGATGTCACAAAGTCTGCTTATTTAGGAGATTTGTTGGTTACGGGTTATTCCAATTTTTCAAGAAATCGGATGTTCGGAAATATGATAGGGAAGGGCTACACCGTGAAATCTGCGATTTTGGAAATGAGCATGGTGGCCGAAGGTTATTACGCAGCCAAAAACGTTTATCGGTTCAAAAAAACGACTGAAGTGAAAGCACCGATTCTGGCGGCTGTTTACAGAATTTTATATAAAGACGAAAATCCAAAAGTGGTAATTGAAAGATTGGCCAAAAAATTGAATTAAATGAAATCATTTGTCAAAATCATCATCGGGATTCTGCTTGTAGGGACGCTTTTTCTTTTGTTGGGTACCTACTTGAAAACCGACCATAGTTCCTTTTGGATTCTGACTTACAATCATGTCCTTTCACTCGGAATGTTTATCATCCTTATCGGGCTGTTTCTGGGCGGATATTGTTTTCACATCAATTCCAAGAAAGAATAATGCTCAGAAGGGATTTTATATTGAAACTGATTGAGCAATTCGCCAAAGATATTGCAAGGTTATTGGATTCGGATTTTGAAAAGGAACCCGAGAAATTTATTGACAGTTTCGAAGCTTTGTTGAAATCCTATTACAAAATCGATTCCGGCGCACCGGAAGAATTGTGTTTGCCCGATGATGCGCGGGATGTTTTACTACTCGATGAAAAAATGAAAAATCCCCAACTGCGATTCTTTGCAACGGCGGGAATTGCTTTTCTTCAAAAAGGTGAAAATCATAAAGCGGCGGTTTGCATGCAAATCATTGACAGAATTCAGGATTTTCATCAAAATTTGTTTGAATTTCCTCACCAAGAAAGCCAATTGACGGCGGATAAAATCCAGGAATTTAGATTTTTATTGGAAGCGTTTCAGAAGGATTAAATTTATCATTTCTCAAAAATTCTTTAGCCAAAGCCCAAACTTTGAAAAATTTCATTAATTTTAAATTTCAAAAGTGAGAAACAATGGATAAACCTGAATTGATTGATAAAGAAGATGTTATAAGCTATCATTTTCTGCAAGTGAGCAAAGAAGAAAGCCGTGTAACAAGGGAAAAATTAGAACGCGCACTGCGGCTTGGGAATGAATTCAAAGGAAAAACACGGATTTCATTTCTGACCGATCAAGGGCCAAAATTGATAGAAACTACCGTTTGGTCGGTGGACGAACAGTTTATCCTGATTAAAAGAGGTGTAGAAATTCCCATCAGTTCCATTGTGGATATGGAATGGCAATAATCCCAAATTAAAAGCTGAAAAAAGCCGCTGAAAATTCAACGGCTTAGTTTATTGTGTGGTGATTTACCGAAGCCGGGTCATCATCTTTTCTAATTTGGCCTGAAGTATATAATCCTGTTTTACCCGTTCTGCAATGGCTTTGTATTTCTGTTTAGTCAGGTCATGTTTTTTGAAAGATTTTTCCATGGCTTCATCAAACTTATTCATTACCGCCAGAATTTTAGGTTGCACTTTGTCGTATTTTTCAAATTCCTCATCGGCCACATCCGGTATATATTCACTGTCTTTGCTTTCGTCGATGGCATGATAAAGCTCCAAATCCAAACCTTCTTTTTCGATGATATCGGCCATTTCCTTTTGGGCTTTGTTGTTCAGTTTCATCATGTCGGAATAAGCATACGCAAAGTTTTGCAAATCATAATCCGTAACTTCCTGTGCTTTGATTTCGCTAAATCCAAAAAGGATGAGTAGGATTCCAAGATATTTCATGTGGTATTTTTTCAAATATTAATTATTCAAATATACAGCCAAAGATTTTAAACAAAAGGTGTTTTCACGACTTTTGCCCGAATGTTTTTGTCTCGGATTTGAATGAAAATATCGGTTTCGGGTTTTGCGAAATCCGTAAAAACATACCCTAACCCGATGCCTTCTTTCAGCATGGGAGATTGCGTTCCGGAAGTAACTTGTCCTAATGTGTTTTCATATTCATCTACGATTTTGTACCCTTGCCTTGGGATGCCTCTTTCAATCAGTTTGAAACCAACTAATTTTCTTGTTACGCCTTCTTCTTTTTGTTGGGCAAGAATATCCCTTGCGATGAAATCCGTGTTCAGTTTGGTAATCCAGCCCAAACCTGCTTCCAATGGAGAAGTGGCGTCATCGATATCGTTGCCGTAAAGACAATATCCTTTTTCCAATCTCAAAGTATCGCGTGCGCCCAGACCGCAAGGCAGGATGCCGTAATCTTTGCCGGCTTCCATGACTTTGTTCCAGATGTGTAGGGCATCTTCATTTTTGAAATAAATCTCAAATCCGCCCGATCCGGTGTAGCCGGTCGCAGAAATGATGACCTCTTCGACACCGGCAAATTTTCCGGTTTTGAAATGATAAAACGGAATTTCCGATAGATTTTCATCCGTTAATGCCTGCATGGATTCAATGGCTTTTGGCCCTTGAATCGCTAAAAGTGAATATTTATCTGAAAGATTTTCAACTTTGGCATCAAATGAATTATGCTTGTTAATCCATTCAAAATCTTTGTCAATATTGGATGCGTTAACCACCAACATCCAATTATTTTCAGCCATTTTATAAATGATTAAGTCATCGACAATGCCGCCTTGTTCGTTGGGCATACAAGTATATTGTGCTTGTCCGATGGCTACTTTGGTTACATCATTGGTGCCGACGTATTGAAGCAATTGGTCAGCTTGCGGACCGGTCACGAAAAATTGCCCCATATGGCTGACATCAAAAACGCCGACTCCTTCCCGAACCGCTATATGTTCCTGATTGACACCCGAATACTGTACGGGCATTTCATATCCTGCAAAAGGCACCATCTTGGCACCCAAGTCTTTGTGAATCTGATTTAAGGCTGTAACTTTCATGTTGATTTAATATGTGTCCAAAGATAGTAAATTCAGGTCTTGAAAAACCTAAAATTTCGGCTTGAAATTTTGTTTTATCTTTGTTTTGGGAAATGGGGTCTTCCTGAATCCAAACCGCCACGGCTGATGACTCCTGCTGAATGAAATTAATGAGTTGAAACATGAGCAAAATTTTTCTTTTGGTGGGCATTGGCGGATTCATCGGTAGTATCGCACGCTTTGCAGTCGGCCTCGGTTTTTCCAAATTCGTTTATCTGAATTTTCCATTCGGAACTTTCACCGTGAATATCATCGGAAGTTTTCTGATTGGCATTTTTTATGGGCTTTCAGAAAAATACAGTTGGTTTACAGATGATTGGCGGATATTTTTGACAATTGGATTCTGCGGAGGATTTACGACTTTTTCCGCTTTTGCATTAGAAAATATCGCTATGCTTCAAAACCATAATTATACCGGATTTCTGATTTATGCTGTCGGAAGTTTCATATTGGGATTATTGGCTGTCTGGGCGGGATTGAATTTAGTAAAAATTTAAACAATTTGAATCCATTTAAACTTGAAATTGCATTCACGGATATTCCCGAAAATTCTCCTTCATAAGTCTGAAATTTTATGTGTATCGATTCCACTTGCTTTGCCTTGAGGTTGTGAATTGCTTTCAAAAACATTAAGATTTCAAACTACTTTCGCTTGGATAAATCTCTGAGAAATATTATGAATTGACCTTAAAATTTAAGATTTAAAGCAATTGACTCTAATTAGGTGTGTAGAAACTTTATCTTTTTTTTAGTTGTGAATTGCTTTCAAAAATTTCATCTTTGTAACAAGCATTTTTTTATGAATATTCAGCAAAAAATTAAGGAATTAAGGGAAGAATTAACCCGACACAATTACAATTATTATATACTCGATCAACCGACCATCAGCGATTATGAATTTGACCAGTTGCTCAATGAACTCATCGAACTCGAAAAAGCTCATCCCGAACTGTATGATGAAAATTCGCCGTCGCAAAGAGTGGGGGGTGCAATTACCAAAAACTTTCCCACCGTACAGCACGAGTTCCGGATGTATTCTTTGGACAATTCTTATTCCATTGAAGACATGCAGGATTGGGAAAAACGAATTGAGAAATTGCTCGAAGAAAAAGTTGAATTTGTTTGCGAATTAAAATACGACGGTGCTTCTATTTCAATTCTTTATGAAAACGGAGAAATCAAACAAGCAGTGACCCGTGGAGACGGTTTTCAGGGCGACGAAATCACAGCCAATATTCGAACCATCCGAACAATTCCGTTGAAACTCAAAGGAAATTATCCAACAAAATTCCATATCCGTGGCGAAATCCTGATGCCTTTCAAAGAGTTTGACCGCATCAATGCCGAAAGACAAAAAGAAGGCTTGGAATTGTACGCCAACCCAAGGAATACCGCCAGTGGAAGTCTGAAATTGCAGAACAGCGCAGAAACCGCCAAAAGGAAATTGGATTGTTATCTCTACACCATCGTTGGCAACGATTTGCCATTTGACAATCAATGGGACATGCTGCTTGCTGCAAATCAATACGGTTTCAAAATTCCGGACACTGCCCGGCTTTGTCATTCGTTGGATGAAGTATTGGATTTTATTGCCTATTGGGACAAGGAGCGAAAAAACCTTGAATTTCCGATTGACGGAATCGTGGTCAAAGTCAATTCTTTTGCGCAACAAGAAGAATTGGGTTATACCGCCAAATCTCCCCGTTGGGCAATGGCATACAAATTCAAAGCCGAACAGGCCGAAACCGAACTTTTGAGCATTTCCTATCAGGTCGGACGAACCGGAGCCATCACGCCGGTGGCCAATTTGAAACCGGTGAATCTGGCTGGAACAATCGTCAAAAGGGCGTCATTGCACAATGCGGACATCATCGAAAAATTGGATGTCAGAATCGGTGATATGGTTTATGTGGAAAAAGGAGGCGAGATCATTCCGAAAATCATTGAAGTCAATTTGGATGTCCGACAGCCGAATGCTGAGAAAATAGAATTCATCACCCATTGCCCGGAATGCGGCACAGAACTCATCAGAAACGAAGGCGAAGCCCAGCATTTTTGTCCCAATGAAGACGGATGCAAACCTCAAATCATCGGGCGGATGGAGCATTTCGTTTCCCGTAAAGCGATGGACATGATGAGTTTGGGAAGTGAAACCATAGAATTATTGTTCGACCATGGTTTGGTGAACAATGCCGCCGATTTTTATGATTTGAAAAAAGTGGATTTACTTCCGCTTGATAGAATGGCTGAAAAATCTGCACAAAACATCATGGATGCCATTGAACTTTCCAAAGAAATACCATTTGAGAAAGTGTTGTACGCCATCGGAATTCGGCATGTGGGAGAAACGGTTGCCAAAAAATTGGCGCGGCATTTCAAGTCGATTGAAAATATCCGAAATGCCGAAGTTGAAGCACTGATTGCTGTAGAAGATATTGGTGAAAAAATTGCGTTCAGTATTCAAGAATTTTTCTCAAAACCCAATAACATTGAACTCATCCAAAGACTGAAATCTGCCGGCGTACAAATGGAAGCCGGAGAAGAAGCTTTGCCGGTCTCGGATGCGCTGAACGGAAAATCGTTTTTGTTTACCGGCTCGTTGACACAATTCACCCGAACAGAAGCCCAGAAAATGGTGGAAGACCACGGCGGAAAAAACATTTCGGCCGTCAGTAAAAACTTGGATTTTTTAGTAGCAGGCGAAAAAGCAGGAAGCAAACTCAAAAAAGCACAGGAATTGGGAACTGTGAAGATTTTGACAGAAGATGAGTTTTTAAGAATGATTGAAAACTAAGGATTTTGCAGAACTTTGAAACAAGTTTGAGCGATTTTAAGAAACATTTAGCCATTTATATTTTGGCAATCAGCACATAAACAATAGGTTTGTCCGTTCAGTTTCTAAACCTGAATTTATGCCGAAACGAATTTTGAAGCAATACCATTTCATTTTTGTACTGGCCATTCTTTTTTGTCTTCCTTGTCCGGTCAAAAGAGAATTGAAGAAACAATTGGATGTTCCGGTTTCTGAAGTTTTGAAATTTGAAAATGTCCTTTCGGTTTGTGCTTCAACGGCTGACTTTAAAACCGAAAAAAATCAAAAACAACAGCAAAATATAGATTTAGAAGCAATTCAAAATCAGTTAATTGTAAGCGAAATCATCGTTTCTGAAATCAATAACTTCCATTCTGATGCTGATTTTCGTAAAAATAAAATCCCACTGTTCAAACGCCATCGACAATACCGAATTTGATTGGATTGATGAAGCCCGGAAAAACTCATTACCGAAATTTTATCAATCAAAAATCAAATCAAAATGTTCAATCAAAACACTTATTCATACGCCGGTATGTTTGCCACTGCACTGCGGTGGGTCGCCGGCTGGACTTATTTTTCTGCTTTCTGGAGAAGGCTGATTATCGACAACAAACTGATCAGAGACGAAGCCGGTTACATAGGCGAAAAATTCAATCATTTTTTGCCCAACGCGCTCGGAATCAAGCCAATCATAGAATATTTGGTACTGAATCCTGATGTGCTTTGGTGGGCAATGGTCATCTTTACGCTGGTAGAAGCAATTGTCGGGTTGTTTCTGATTCTCGGTCTGTTTACCCGTTTGGCAAGCATCGGAATGCTTTTTCTTGCGATGGGCATATTGCTTGGTTCGGGCTGGATTGGCACTACTTGTCTGGACGAATGGCAGATTGGCGTGTTGGGCCTTGCCTCAGGTTTCAGTCTTTTCTTTGTGGGTGGCGGCAGGTTTTCGCTGGATGAATTCTTTATCAGAAAAAACAAATCATTCACCCATAAAAAATGGTTTTCATGGCTGGCATCGGGCCAATTGAACCTAAAGGGAAACCGGATTCCAAAAATTGTTTTGACTGGCTCGCTACTGATTTTTGGACTGACGCTCTACACAAATCAGGTTTTTCACGGCGGCGTTTTTGGTACACTTCACAACAAATCGGTCAGGCCTCATCTTGAGATTTCTGAAGCTAAAATCATTGATAACAAACTGACTTTCAAGATTTACAGAACCGAAGGTGCGGATGTTTACGGTTCTTTTTTGATTGGAATCCAACTCAATGATAAAGACGGAGAAACCCTATTTGAATTGAATCATGAACAACTTTCAAAGTTGAAACAGGCGCAAATCGAAAATGATTATGTGGCAAAAATCAAACCCGGAAAACACAGTCTGATTGTTCCCTTGGGTGCAAAAGCAAAAATGCAGCTTCCACTGAATGATTTAAAAATTGAAAATAATGAAACTTATTTGTTGAAACTGACCGACATCAGCGGTCTGAGCTGGCAGACCGAAATTAAAAAATAAAAAACAATCCCTGCCAAAGTTCAAATCTTTGGCAGGGATTAACTTATTTCTTCACAAACTTAGTCAGAATCACGATTGACTGACCTTCCACCTTGCCTTCGATTTGTTCGGGATTGTCATGAACCAAACGGATATTTCTGACAGCTGTTCCGATTTTTGCCACGAGGGAACTGCCCTTGACATCCAAATCTTTGATCAATGTAACTGTATCTCCGTTTTGCAAAATATTTCCGTTTGAGTCCTTGTGCAACACAACCGTTCCATCGCCGGTATGATCGCCTGAAGCTTTTGCCCAATCGAGCATTTCCTCATCCAAATAAAGCATATCTAATGCGTCGGCTGCCCAAGATTCATTTCTGAAACGGTTAAGCATCCGCCAAGCGACTACCTGAACACCGGGAACTTCGCTCCACATTGCTGTGGGAAGGAATTTTTCCCAATAAGCACTATCGGGTTCTTCCTGTTTTTCAATCTGAGCAAGTGCTTTATCAGAAATCAAAATTGTTCTTTCCGGCTGATTGCCCGAGGTCGGTTCGACTTCATAAAAATGAAGATTTCCGGATTCCCCACTCAATTCACATACTCCTCCGCTTCTTTGTTTTACTGTATCTTCCAGTTTCATAGTATTTTGATTTGATTTCACAAAAATGAAAGGGCAAAAATCGGGTTAATTATTGATGATTCAAAATTGCTTCAGTCTATGATTTTTCCGGTAAGCCAATGGCTGAAAATTCCGCTGCCAATGCCGATAATCGCTCCCGCCAAAACATCTGTCGGATAGTGCCGTCCCAATCGCATTCGCGAATAACCCACCCCAATCGGCCAAGTGAAAATCGGAATAGAAATGTAAGCACGATCATTGGCATGATAGGCCATTGAAGTGGTCAAAGAGAATGATAATGCGGAATGACCAGACGGAAAGGATAGATAATTCGGTGTTGTGTAAGTTTGAATTTCGGGATAAACTATCGAAGGCCGAGGCCGACCCACAATCTGCTTGAGTGCGCCGGTCAGCAGCAGACTGATACCCATACTCATAGAAGATTCCATACTGTAGCGGAGTGCGGTTTTGTCATTGGCAATCAGACCGTAACCGAGATTGCCGCCGACATAGACAGCCGGAACCCAAAGGATAGAATTGCTGACCTCTCTCCAGAAAATATCTTCCGTCGGGTTTTCAACATTGAGCTGCCGCAATAGCTCGATGTCGAAATTCTGTGCTGACAGTCGAAAGACCAGCACCAGCGGTAGCAGGAAAAAAATGTATTTTGTGAAAATTTTCAATTTGAGCAGGGTTGATATTTCAAAAATAGGGAAAAAGATTGGGATTTGAAATGGGGCAAAACAAAGCTTGAATTTTATTTTGAATCACTACTAAACGGATAAAACGAATATCTGATCGAAATTGGATGTAATAAATTGATTATCAGTATATAATTTTTATCTCCAAAAAAGCCCCCCTGAAATTCAGAACAGAGATATCTGTACGGCT
>Ga0265293_10001204_pt1 | contig 57710 bp, 43 predicted proteins | sample Munlanlewell138R_FD_192505 | JGI IMG/M metagenome (GOLD analysis project Ga0265293, IMG submission 192505) | Leachate microbial communities from a municipal landfill in Southern Ontario, Canada - Leachate well 138R | ecosystem: Engineered > Solid waste > Landfill > Unclassified | place: Canada... | reverse complement strand
CGGATGTATTATAAGTGAACGAAGGTAAAGAGATATTTTATATGGATGTAAAATATCGAATGGTACCGAATGATTATTTTTTTGCGTTATTGTAATGAAAAAAATCAAAAACAGATCCCGGCTCAGAATCATGCCGGGATGACAGATTTTTAATTTGCAATGTTGAATGTTGGATGTCTAATTAAAAGAAAAAACTGTGAAGCTGTGACAGATAAAGCGTGACATGTCACTTTGTGACATTAGTAACAAAAACAAAGTCATGTTGGAATAACAGATTTAACGAGAATTCGTTAGAAAATTTTCAATTAAAATAAAGTATGAAGGATTTTCTATAAACAAAAGCAAAAAAAAATCTACTCGGTAACTTGAGTGAACGTTGCGAAGCATATAATATACGGATGTATTATAAGTGAACGAAGGTAAAGAGATATTTTATATGGATGTAAAATATCGAATGGTACCGAATGATTATTTTTTTGCGTTAATGTAATGATAAAAAAATCAAAAGCGAGATCCCGGCTCAGAATCATACCGGGATGACAGATTCTCAGAAACATACCAAGATGACATTTTTTTATATGTAATTTACTTTGAGACGATATTATATAGATTTTTGTTTATTTAATCAGAAAAATCAATTCACTATTCGTAAATTTATAGAATTTTTAATTACTATTTTATATATGTTATTTTTTCTTGAGAATTTTTCAGAATTCTTTCAATATCTAAATCTGAATTATTTAATTCATTTTCAAAAGTCATTATATCATTTATTCTATAAGTAAGAATAGCGTTAATACCAATATCAAAAAGCAATTCAGGCATAAGTGAAGCACTTGGACCATACATCATTTTAAAAGTATTTTGACCAGCATTATCAAGAATTGTTTTTAAACCTGAATTAGTCAATATTGAACCAGTTATTACAAAATGTGAGCATTTTTTGATATATTCTAATTGATTTTCATAAGGAACAAACTCGATATTTTTATTAATAAGTTTTAAATCTTTAATTTTTTGGGTAAATTCACTTTCAGGTCGCATATCAGTTATATATAAATAACAACCAGTTTTAGCCATTGTTTTTGCAATTCCACCAAATCCAATAATAAGTACTTTTGAATTAGTATCAATATAATCTGTAATATTAGTTTTACCAATAGAATAATTCACATTTCTTTTGTTTAATTCAGAATTTTGATTAAAATATGAAGAAATAAGATTAATAAGACTAACATATAGTATTTGAGATATTTCATCGCTGTAAGTATGAGCAATTTCAAAACATCGTGATAATTTTTTACCAATGAACCTATTTAATGCTTGAGATAATATACTATGTTTAGTTTTATCAAAAACAAGAAGAAAAGAACAGAATTTGTTATCAGAAAAAAGAATAATCCAATCATTATGTATAACAAATTTTTTTATAGAAGTGTTTTGTATAATAATATTATTGTTTTGAAAAAGTTTTTCTTTAAATTTATATAATAGTTCTTTCATTAATTATCCTTTATTAATAAAAATTTTAAATAAGCAATATGCCATATACAAGTTATACAGATTTTTAAATGATAAGTTACAAAAAATTAATCTATTTATATGCTTTAATATTATTGGATTTTTGGAAATTGGATAAAAAAAAAGCTGCTTAAAAAAGCAGCTTTTCTATATCTGAAGTAAATTAAATTATTCAGCTACAACGTTTATAGCCTGTAGGCCTTTCTGTCCGTTTTCAACATCAAAAGATACTTTCTGATTTTCAGATAATGATTTGAAACCATCACCCTGTATTGATTTGAAATGAACGAAAACGTCTTTGTTATCTTCACCTGTAATAAATCCGTAACCTTTAGCGTCGTTAAACCATTTTACTGTGCCTTTCATTGTTCCTCCATAAGGAAATTTTAATTTTTGTTGCTAAGTTTATCTTGGGAGGATACAATTGAACGGTATTCCTTTCTCGCTTATATCTATTACCCTTGATTCTTAACTTATAAAACATCTTACTCTATAATAATTTTAAAGTCAAACACCATTTTTTCAAAAAAAAATAGAACCGGTGACTTAATGAAAAAGTATGAAAGGGCAAAATTTTCAACAGCCTCGTAAGATAGTGAAAGGAACAAAATGTATAGTGAATATTTTGATTATGAAAATATTTTTAATATACCCTTTAATACAGAGCTATTTTTAGAAACACTTTTTTCTATTTTTTCCATAGTTTTATTGGAAATCGAATGTTTTTTTTCGAGTTTAGCAATATAAGGTTGTGAAACTTCAAGAATTTCTGCAAGTTCTTTTTGAGAAAGGTCATTTTCCAAACGGAATTTTTTTAAAGGATTTAAAAAACTATTATCTTTATTTTTAATAGAATTGTCAATTTCAAAATCTTTTAAAAGATCAATATCTGAATTTTTTTTAAGAATTTCTGCAAGATTTATAAAATCGTTCCAGTTTATAACTGCGAATTTTGCAATATTGTCTTCATTTATAATTTGAATATTCATAATTTTATCCTTTATAACAACTTCACAATAACTTTTAATTATAGTATAATACCTATCGGAGGATTATGTGAAAGAAATTATAATAGAAGGATTAAAGCCTGGCGATATTCTTGCAGCAAATGTAATGAGTGCTAGGAATATTTTAGTTAAGTCAGGAAGTGTAATAACCAAAAAGCTCATAACAAAATTAAGAGAATTTGGAGTAGTTTCAGTATATATAGAAAGTAGTGAAGAAGAAGAAAAAACTGCTGAAATAATTCCTGAAAAAACAGTTAAAACAGTTAAATTCAAAATAGGTGAATATGTTTGTCGTCAAGGAGATGAAAGCGAATTCATATATATATTAAAAGATGGATTTCTTGATGTATTAGTAAATGAAGAAATTGAAGATAAATTAACAGGAAAAAAGAAAATTAAAAAAAGGAAAATAGCAGAAATTGTAGGATATAATATAAACTTTGGAGAAATCGGAGCAATTCTTGGAGTAAAGAGGACAGCTTCAATAAAAGCAGTAACACCCTCAGAAGTTTTAATGATACCAGTAGAAAAAAATTCTTTCGTTTATTCAATGAAAAAACATCCTGAATTAGGAATTAGCATAGCAGAAACAATGGCATTAAGATTAAAAGAAACTGATGAAAAGATAAGAACATTATCAAATTTCACCCAAAAATTAGAAAAAACAATTGATTACAATGCAAAAGCATTTTATAGCCTAGTTTTAAGTCTAAGCAAAGTTTTTGCTGAAAATTCCAATGAAATATGGATTGGAAAACTATTAGATTTTTTAAAATCACATGAACATTATAACTATGCAACCAAAATTTTTCGTAAAAACACATTAAATACAATAGAAGAAAATAATACCGAAAAAGATGAAACAGTATATTTTATTTCAAAAGATATAAAAGAATATGAAAAAGAACAAATAATATGCAATGAAGGAGATATCGGCAAAGAAATTTACATATTAGTAGCAGGAAGAATAGGAGTTTATGTAGGAAATCATAGAGTTGCAACAATATCAGCAAGAGGCTCAGTAATAGGAGAAATAGCAGTTCTAACATCTTTCAAAACAGGCCAATATCAAAAAAGAACAGCAACATTAAAAGCAATAACATATACACAAATAGTAATAATAGAAGGTTCTCAACTAACACAAAAAATCAATGAAGACCCAGGATTAATCGCACAAATTAACATATCCTTAGCACAAAGATTACCAGAAGCAGATTCAAGCTATATAAACCTCAGAAATAATATAATAAAACAACTACAAATCCTATCACAAGAAGAATTATACTCAAAAATCTCCCAAACCTTCAATTCCCATTTATCCCTCGTAGAATTCATACTAAAAGAAGAATACAAATTAATACAATTACTAAAAAACAAAGTAGGAATAGATAGCCAAAAATTCAAACAAGAATTTGATACTTTGTAAAGGTCTGGGGTCGGTCCACTCAATGTTTACAAACGAAATAAATATAAGTATAATTAAAGTTAGAGATTATAAAAAAATGTAGGTAAATACTTTATCAAGATATAGTTTTATTTGCTTTAGAAGGTTTGATTGAAATTATATCTTCTTATATGGAGGTGTATTTTGGCAAGAAGACTAAGAATTGAATTTAATAATGCTTTTTATCATGTTATGACTCGTGGTAATACTAGGAGCAGGATTTTCAAAAAAGAACATGATAAATTTAAATTTTTATATTATCTTGATAAAATTTCTAAAAAACATAAACTTATAATACATGCTTATTGTCTTATGAATAATCATTATCATTTATTAATTGAAACCCCTAAGGCGAATTTGTCTAAGGCTATGCATAATTTAAACACTGCTTATACCACATATTACAACATTTCAAATGAGAGAATAGGTCACCTTTTTGCAGGTAGATATAAAGCTATTTTAGTAGATAAAGATAATTATGCAATGATATTGTCTAGTTATATACATTTGAATCCTATTAGAGCTGGATTTGTTAAAAAAGCTGAAGATTATTTTTGGAGCAGTTACAAATTTTATATAAATAATATTGATAGCCCTAGGTTTTTAGAAATTAAGTTTTTGCTTGGTCTATTTGGAAATGTTGAAAAAGATATTGTAAAAACAAAACTTGATTATAAACAATATGTTGAAAATCAGATTGAATCTAAATACGACCCTAAGAAAGAAATTATTGCAAATACTGTGCTTGGTTCTAGGAAGTTTATTAAGTATATTAGGGAAAATGCTGAAAAAAATGGATGGATTAACAATAAAAATACACCTGATTATAAAAGATTTTTCAAAACAAAGAGTATTAAAGTTAATAATAAAAAAATGAAAATTCAAGAAAATTTATTAACAAAGAATATTTTTGAAAATGTTGAATTATATAAAAATGAAAAACGGAAAGTGTTGATCTATTTATTTAGAAAATATACAGACATGACTTTAACCGAAATCGGAAAAGAGTTTGGTATATTAGGTTCATCAGTTAGTCTTAATTATAAAAGATTTTGTCAGACCCTTGAATTTGATGAAGAAATTGCAGAAAAATTAAAAAATATTGTAAAAAAATTATTTAAAATGTCAAAATGAATTGAATTTTAAAAATTATGTTTTAATTTGATGTTTGTTAAGGATTAATGAGACAGACCGTTGAAAAATGCAGTTTTCTTTTTTCAAAATCAACTTTAAAAATAAACAGCTTGGTCAGACCGACCTATGTAAGCTAAATTTAGAGCTCGACACAGACCCTATTTTGTATCAATCTTTGATTTTTTAAGTTTTTCAACAGCCTGGAGAGGACCGACCTCAAGGGTTTTTATATCAGCTAATAACATAGAGTTTTATGGATTAAGTTGTTTATGTCCAATATTTTCAAATAATGAAAAATCAGGTAGACAATATAATAATAGAAATACTTTAGTAATGAAGTAATAGAGCCGGTTCTCAAGATTTTTGTAAACATCGAGAGGACCGACCCCAAGGGTTTTCAAAAATTTACATTTTTGTATCGTCTATTGAATCTAAATATTGTTTTATTGGTTTTATTACTTCTGCTATGCACCCATCATTAAACGGTAATTTTAGATTTGCTAGTTTTACTAATTCTACAAATGATTTTGATCCGCCTGCATTGCATAATGTTAAATAATCATTCCATGCTTTTTCGTGATTTTCTCTGTCTTTTTTCCAGAATTGAAGTGCACATACTTGAGCTAATGTGTAATCTATATAATAAAATGGTACACAGTATATATGTAGTTGTTTTTGCCATATTCCGCCTTCTTCTGCGAATTTTATTCCATCATAATCTCTCCATGGCATATATATTTTTGTTAATTCTATCCATTTTGATTTTCTTTGTTTTGGGGTTGCTTCTGGATTTTCATATATAAAGTGTTGAAATTCATCTACGCATGCTCCATATGGTAAGAATAATAATGAGTCTGAAAGATGAACAAATTTATACTTTTCTGTATTTTCGCCAAAGAAGTTTTTCATCCATGGCCATGCTATAAATTCCATGCTCATTGAATGTATTTCACATGCTTCTAATGTTGGAAATTGATATTCTGGTGTTGAATAATTTCTGCTTCTAAAACTTTGGAATGCATGTCCTGCTTCATGTGTTAATACATCTACATCTCCTCTTGTTCCATTGAAATTAGAGAATATAAATGGTGCTTTATAATCTGGTATATATGTGCAGTATCCCCCAGGTCTTTTACCTTTTTTGGTTTCAAGATCCATTAAATTATTATCTAACATAAAATTAAAAAATTCTTTTGTTTCTTCTGACATTTCATTATACATTTTTTTGGCATTTTGTATTATTTCACTTGAATTTCCGATTGGGTCTGGGTTTCCTGAGTTGAATAAAAAACTTTCATCATAACTTTTTAAAGATTTAATACCAATTCTTTTGGCTTGTCTTTGTCTTAGTTCTATTGCTAGAGGTACTATTAGTTCTTTTATTTGTTTTCTGTAATTTGCAACCATTTCTGTGTTGTAATCGCTTCTACCAAGTCTGTCATAACCTAATTTAACAAAATTTTTATAACCCAACTTATGTGCAATTGTGGTTCTTGTTTTAACTAGAATGTCGTATATTTCATCAAGTTCTTTTGAATTTTGTTCAAACCATCCCCATAATGCTATTGAAGCTTGTTTTCTTATTTCTCTATTTTTATTTTGCATAAATGGAGTCATTCCAGCAAGATTTCTTTCTTTTCCTTCAAACATTATTTTGGCTGATGAGGTTAATTTATTGTATTTTGTTACATATTCATTTTCTTTTTGTAAATCTTTCATTATTTTTTTATCAAATGTTTTAATTTCTAATGTTGCAATGTTAAAAATATGTTTTCCAAGAGTTTTTTCAAGTTCAGGTCTGAATTTCGAATTAATTAACTCTTTATAAAATTTTGTATTAACTTCCTGAATCTCAGGATTTACTTTGTCAAAAAAACTCATTTCTTCATCATAAAATTTATCATTGGAATCTATTGAATTTCTAATAGATGCTATTGTTTGCATTGAAGAAACATTGTTTCTAATTTTATTTACATTGTTTATTATATTTAACTGAGTTTCTGCGTTTTCTGCTTTTGAAAAATCTTTGAGTAGTTTTTCAAAATCCTCTTTTACTTTGTCAATGTCTGGTCTTGCGTAAGTCATTTCATTGAATTTCATAAAATCCTCCTATTTTTTACTTAAATAATCTTAATTTTTAAGTATAATATTGTTATTTATAAGTTATTACTTATTTGAAAATTATGCAATTGTACCGGTTACTGTTTTGATTTGCGAAAAAACTGTTGATTATATCCTATAGTTTCTATAGAATATTATAATAGAGTAAATTTGTATAAATTTAATATTTGTTTTACTTATTTGTAATAAATTTTTAACACTTAAAATACAATTATGGTTTGATTTTTTATGATAAAACAAAAGTATATTGCATTTATATCTGGAATTATTTTTATTTTATTTATAATTGAAATATTATTACATATTTTTTCATTTTCTAAATATAGAAATTTTAATACATTTAGTAATACTGAAAATCAGAAAGTTATTATGTGTGCGGGAGATTCTTTTACTTATGGTATGGGTCTTAAAGATAATGAGACTTATCCATCTTATCTTAAAAATATACTTATTTCTAATGGAAATGATAATATTGAAGTTATAAATCTTGGTATATTAGGTGCAAATTCCCATATGGTTTATAAAAAGATTAAAAGAAAAATTAAAAAAGTAAAACCAGATATTATAATTTTTCAAGCTGGTATATCAAATAGATGGAATTTTAAAGGGTTTGATTTTGAGGAAAATAGTTTTATTACAAGTTTTTTATTTGATAATATTAAAATTATAAAGGTTTATTTGATTGTAAAAGATTATATTAAAAAGAAAATCAAAACTTATTATATTGAAAAAAATTTTAATTTTATAAAAAAAAGTATTGTAAAAACAGATTTTAAAACTTGTATAATTGATTTAGATTTAAATAATCTAGGTTTTAAATTATTAAGAAATTCTAAAATTGATGATGCAAAACAATATTTTTTAAATAAAAACTCGGTTGAAGATGTTTTTGGACTAGGTTTAACATATATTAATATGGGAAAAGAAGAAGAAGCAGAAAGTATTTTTTTGTCAATTAAAGATAAATATGAAGGTCTTATTGGTTTAGGTTATTTGAATCTAGAATTTGGTAATTTTAAAACTTCATTTGATTATCTTTTAAAAGCTATTAAATTAAATTCAAACGATACATCTGCTTATTTAATATTAGCTGATTTATATCAAAAAAACGGTTATGAAAACAAAGCTGAATTTATATTTAAATCTATATTAACAAAAAAAACTGACAGTTTTCATTCTTATCTTGAGTATTATGAATTTCTTGAGGAAAATGAAAATAGTGAGAAAGCAGGTGAAATATTAAATCTAGGATTAAAAAAATTAAAGAATGATGAGAGAATTTTTATTCAATTAGCAAGTCATAGCATAAAAAAAGGAGATTTTCTAAATTGTGAAAAGTATTTAAAGAATGCTGAAAATTTAAATCCTAATAATGCTGAAATATATACTGCGTATTCTTATAATGAAATATTAAAGCATGAAAGTGATTTTTTTGAAAAAGCTGAAAAATTTTTATTGAAAGCATATTCTATGAATCCATATAATAAGGATACAATTGAGAGTTTGGCAGAATTATATTTTAATAATGATAAAAATGAAATTGCTGAATTTTATTATAAAAAATTAAAATTAGAATATAGAGAAAAATTATTAAATTTTATTAAATCCAAAAAAGATTTCTCAAAATTATCGCAAAAAAACTTAAGAAAAGATATTGAAAATTTAATTGATATTTGTAAATTAAAAGATATAAAATTATTTATAATGAATTATCCTTATTATAGAATGAATAATATTTATGATATTTTTCAAGATAATCCAAATGTTTTAATTGATATAGACAGAAAATTTAAAAATCTCGATGATTTGGATGAAATCTCTAATTATTTACAAAAAGATGGTCATTTTAACGCAAAAGGAGCAGAACTTGCAGCAAATACAGCTTATGAACATTTAAAGAAACAAGGATTATTAAAATGATAAAATGTAAAAAATGTATGCTTATAGCAAGTAAATATATAAAAATACAAGAAGATGGAATTTGTGATATTTGTCACGAACATAAACCAGAACTATTATTATCAATTGATTTTGAAAAAAAAGTAAAAAAAATAAAAAAGCAGAGTAAAGGAAAATATCATTGTATATTAATGTGTTCAGGAGGAAAGGACAGTGTTTCTGCACTCTTGACAATAAAAGAAAAATATGGTTTAAATCCAATAGTATTTACATTTGATCATGGTTTTGAAGATTCAACAGCTATAAATAATGTTATAAAAGCTTGCAAATATGTTGATTGTGATTCTATATTAAGAAGATATACAGAATTAAAATCAGTATTTAAAGTTATTGTAAAAGAAAATATCAAAGTTTCACCATGTTCTGTTTGTTCAATGTGGTATATGATTAAAAGTTATGAACTTGCAAAAAGTCTAAAAGTTAAATATATAATAGCAGGTTGGACTAAAGGGCAGATGTCTTCCAAAGAAAATAAAACAGAATATATGGAAATGTCTAAAGATACATCAGATTTTATCAAAAATAGAATGAGACAAATCAAAGGATTTGAAAAATTTCCACTTAGTATGGATAAAATAAACCAAAAATATGGTAAAGGAATTGAAGTGATTTCTCCGCATTGGTTTAACAGTGATATATCAGATAATGAAAAAATAGAACTTATTAAAAAAACAGGTTGGGAAAAAACAGATAGTTATCCTAAAAATTCAACTAATTGTATATTTAATTTCATTTCAAGCTATATTCAGTTAAAATGTTATGGATATACTCATTACAATATAGAAATGAGCAAACTTATAAGACAAAATCAAATGACAAAAGAACAAGCTCAAGAAAAACTTGAATTTAGTAAAAATAAAGATTTTCTAGGTGAAATATTAATAAAAAATAGGATTTGTGATGAAAAAGATTGGGATATTTATTGCAGAAAAGGTAATTTTTAATATTATAATTTTATTTGTATATTTTTTGATTTTTCCAATATACAAAATTTTATTTTTATTAAAAAGAATTATTTTTGAAGATAAAGATAATTTATCAATAAAAACTATATTAAAAGAAGATTTAAAAAAACCATTTTAAGTGAGGGAAAATGAGATTTTTAAATATATTAAAAAACATGATAAATATGATAATTAAGCATAAAGCGTGGTTCTTTGCACCGATATTGATTTTTTTTGCATTAATATCAATATTAGTGTTTTATATAGGACCAACAGCAATAATGGCATTTATATACGCAGGAATATAAAATGATAGTATTAGGTATTTGCGTTGGTTTTGAAAAATCCTGTTCAATATCAGAAAACGGAGAACTTTTATACAGTGTTTGTGAAAAAGATTTTAGTATAGAATCGACTGATGATTATCCATTTATGTCAATTGATTATTGTCTAAAACAAAGAAAAATAACTCTTTCTGATGTTGACAGTATTGTTTTTGCACAAAAACCATATAATGATTTTTTAACATTAATAAAAAAGCATATTTTGGAATATCCATTTAAATTCAAAGAATTTACTCAAAAATTAAAACAATATTTGAAAATAAACCTTAATATGCAATATATAATAGAAGAGTATACAGATAAAGAAATAAAATATTATTATGCTGAAAAATATTGGAGTTTAGCATATTATTATTTTTCAATTAATAAAGATTTTAAAAAAATAGCAATTTATTCCTCTGAAAATAAAAAATATTATATTTTTTCAATTGCAAATAATAATTTTGCAATTATAAACATTGTTAAAAATTTAGAATACAGTAATATAAATTATGATTTAGCAATTAATACCAAAGAGCTAATTGGACATGAATATTCAGCAGGAGCAGCATTATTATATTTTTATCTTGAAAAATATAAAATTAAAAACAATATATTATTTCCAGTAATTAAAACCAAAGAAAGTTTTAAAGAAATATATTTCACAAATAATTCAATACATTTTGAGAAAATAAATAAAATAGAAATAGAAAAAATAATCAAACAAACCATTGATAATAAAGAAGAACTCGGTATTTTTTATGACAATAATATGAGTTTAAAAAAACAAAATAACAATTATTATTATAAAAATGGAATAAAAAATTCACTAAATACAAAAAGGAATTTAATTGATTTTATAAAAATATTAAAAGAAAAAAACATAAAAAAAGCTGTTATAAACCATTATTTAATAAGATTATAAAAAAATTCAGGGTCAGGTCTTCGGAATTCGATTTTTTAATTTAGAATTATAGATTCAAAACCAAGATAAATTTGAAAAACCGGAGCTTTTTTTATTATTATGTGATAATATAGATAAATATACTTGGAGGTTTAAAATGGGAATTATTGATTATGCTATATTTATTCTTGTAATATGGTTGATTTTTGAAATAGTAAAAGATGTATTTGTAAAAAATCTATCACCTGAATTAAAAAAAGCAAAAGAAAAGATAAAAGAAACATTAAAAACAGTTAATACAGGTGAAATTAATAAAGAAGAAACTGCAAAAAAAGACGAAAATGGCGATTATATAGTTGATTTTGATAAAATCAATGAAAAACCTCAGGGGTTAAAGGTCAATAAAGAAATACTTATACCAGTACTTGTGTTTTTAGGTATAATATTTTTACCTTTTTTATTACAATTTGCAGGTTTAATTTTTCCTTTAATAGTAATAGGTTTCATATTTAGAGAACCTTTAAAAAAACTTTTTGATGATTTTATAAATAAAAATTAATTTGCTTTTTTATAAATTATAATTATAATAATTTAATCAAAAAAAAGTTGTGAGAGGGTTTAAATTGAAAAAATTACTATGTAATATAATAGGTGATTTATCTTATATTTTAGCTTATGCATTTCTTGTTTATATAATGACAAGCTAAATTCTCAAAAATTTAAAAATTTATTTTATGTTTTTGTGGAATAATTCCATTTAATGTAATAACTATGTCAAAAAAGCTTTAAAATATAAAAAATATGGAGGAAACAGTGAAAAAACAGAAAATAACAATATTTTTATTAGCAATGGTAATTTTGCTAATAACAGGATGCGGAGGCGGAGGAAGCTCAGCTGTGGTACCACCAGTCAAAGTGGATTTTTGATTTTAATCAAAATGCTACTAAACAGATAGTAGAAATATTACCAGATATACAAAATGTTCTATTATCAACTACAAATGAAATAAAAATACTTACTGATGATATTCAAAACAAAGTAACATCTTTAACAACAAATGAAGTTGTATTTAATCTTGATTCAGGAGAAGCTTTTCATTATTCAACAAATGAAATTATGGTTTTTTCAAAATATCCTCTTACAAATGAGGATATTTATCCATATAAAAAGATATCATCTATAACTAAAAATGGAGATAATTATACTGTCGTTACAGAAGATGCTCCTCTTACTGCTGTCTTTAAATCTCTTGATATACAATTTACACAAGAAGTAACAACAGGAGATGTAGATTCTGGAAATTTAGCTCCTGGAATAACTCTTAATAGAAAAGCTCCATTTTTAGATGAAAAAAGTGTAAGTTTTAATCTAGATAAAGAACTTTATAATAAAGACGGTGTTATTGTAAAGGCTTTAGGTCAAATAGACATGAAATTAAAATTTACATTTATATTAAGTATTGAAGAAGGCAAAGTTTATGGCTTTGGTACTTCAATAATTGCATCTCAGACTTCAGATATTGGGTTTAATGTAAATGGTTCATGGGATTCTTCAAAAATTGTAGAAATTGGTAAAATTCTTAATAAAAAAATGAAATTTATTGTAACTATTCCAGGAACTCTAATACCAATTCCTGTCTGGATTGATGTTGAAATTCCTTTTTATGTTGGAATTGAAGCGAATGTTACAGCAGATACAACTACAAAATTTACAAGAACAGATAATGGAACAATGGGTCTTTTATATAATAGAGTAAGCAATAATTGGACTCCTATTAGTGTTTATAATAAAACACAGGAATTTACTCCTCCTACACTTTCAGGAGCAGTTAGTATTATGGGATATACAGGTCCTGAACTTATAACAAAAATATATGATATTGCTGGACCAAAAGTTTCATTTTTTGGCAAATTAAATTTTGATGCAGAGGCTAATATAGATAAAACTGTAATGCCATTAGGATATGAATGGAACTTTCAAGCAGGATTAGTATCAAATGCAGAAATAGATTTTACAGGGTTGAAAAAAATTCTTCCAATAGATGGAATTCCTGATGAAGTAGATGAAAACTTATTTGATACATCATGGTCACTTGGAAATGGTCCTGAATTAAAAAGTATTGCTTTAGATCCTGTTAATGCAAGAGTAGAAAAAACTAAACCTTATAATTTTGAAGATAAAGTAAAAATTATAGGTACTTTTGATGGATCAACAGCTGAGATTTCATATACTGATGCTGATTTAACTATAACAAATACTGGTAGTGGAACAATAGCAGGAAATATTTATACAGCACCAAATGCAGTAAGTACTAATACTGAAAAACTTACTTTTACTTATAAATACAACAATAAATATACAAGTACAGAAGTTACAAAAACAGCTGAACTTCCAATAGAAGTTTATGAACCAAAAACACTTAATAATTTAACAGTTAACCCAAATACAGCATCTGTTGTGAAAAATGGAAATATAAATTTGTCTAACTTTACTGTAACAGCTTCTTATACTGACAATACAAGTGCAGTTGTTACAAATGTAAGTTGGTTTGCATTTTCAGGTGGCGGATCAATTTCAGGAACAACTTATACAGCTCCTGCAACAGCGGGGTCTGCAACTATTAGAGTTATGTATGAAGAAAATGAAAATCCTTATCATGCGGATATTGCTGTAACTGTAACTGAAACCCCAGATCCAGGAGGAGATACAGGTGGTACTTCCGGCGGTAGTCTTACTGTTCTTCAAAATAATGTTAAATCTTTAAAATTTTCTGGAAGTGCAGGAACATATTTTGACTTTAAATTAACAGTACCAGCAGGTTATACATATTTATATCTTGGAACTGCAAATGATAGTGGTGAAGAAGGTAAAATAAAAACTTATATTAAACATGGTAGCCAGGCAACTTCTTCAAATTTTGACTATTCATATGATTTGGCAAGCGAATTTGGAGATGGAAATGTGTTTAATCCAGCTACACCTGGAGATTGGTATATAAGAATGGAAGGAACAACTTCTTTTTCAAACTTTTATGCAGTTGGCGTTTATGCTAATCAACCGATTGAAGATTAATTAGGAGCTTTTATGAAAAAAATATTTGGAATTATTATTGTTGTGTTTTTGATGATTAATGCTTTTTCATCTGACCTTTTATCAATTAGTAAGAGAAATAAATGGGGATATATTGATAATACTGGTAAAGTTGTTATAAAACCTGAATTCAAATATGCTGGTGATTTTGTTGAAGGTCTTGCTCCAGTTAAATTTAGAAATAATAAATGGGGTTATATTGATGAAACTGGTAAAACAGTTATTGAGGGAAAATATTTATCAGCAACCACGTTTTCAGAAGGTTTTGCAATAGTTCAGACTGCTTCAAGAGGTGCTGCTTATAATTTTATTGATAAAACTGATAATCTTCTCCTTGAAAACAATGTTGGAGATGCTAAAAGATTTTCAGATGGACTTGCCCCTGTTATGATTGCTTCTGGAGAATGGGTTTATATTAATAATTTGGGTAAAAAAGTTATTACTAACGGTGAAATTGGATATTTTAAAAGTGCAGGTATTTTTAATGAGGGAATAGCTGCGGTTTTTTCTGAAGATGGTAATGCTTTGAATAATTATCATTATGCTTTTATTGATAAAACTGGTAAAGAAGTTATTACTCTTGATAAAAGTACTACTATGGCAATTGGTAGCTTTTCAGAAGGTCTTGCACCTGTTATGATAAACAGAAAATGGGGTTATTATAATCTTCAGGGTGAAATTGTAATTCCGGCTCATTATGCTTTGGCAATGCCATTTAAAAATGGTTATGCTGCTGCGATTTACGAACCAACTGATGATTATAAAGGTTGGACTATTATTGATAAAACTGGAAAACCTGTTTTTGAAAGAACTTTTAATAGAATTACAACTGGATATCTTGGGGTTTATGCTAATACTTATCGAGATATTATGAATAAAGTTGATAATGTTGCAAGAAATCTTAATGTAAGATTAACTGGTGGTAAAAGTGCTTTTAGATCTACAGGTATTATGATAATTGAACCTGGTATGTTTGGTATTCATGATTTTGAATTTTCTGAAGGTTATGTTCCAATGATAGTAAAGGCTATCAAAGCTAAATATCGTGGTAATATTCCTGCCGAAGTATATGCTGAAATGCCTAAAGAACCAACAGAGTTTTATAATTATGTTGATTTAAAGGGTGAAAAATTAAATAATATTCAGTGGACTGAAGCATATCCTTTTAAAAATGGAATTGCAAAAGTTTATACAAAAAAAGATACATTTGGTTATATTGATAATACTGGTAAGTATATTTGGAAACCACAAAAGTGAGAAGCCGTGATAGGTAGACCTGTGAAGTAGTGAGATGGTAAGATGGTGAAATAGTGGAAGTATAAGAACAGTATGTGAAGCGTATTAAAGCGGGGATTTTTATCTTCGCTTTTTTTATTTTATTTTTATAATGTTGTATAATTCTTTTTTAGCTTTATTATTCTTTTTGAATTTGAATTTGAATTTGAATTTTATGCTGATTTTTTAATTATTTTTTTTGGAGTTTGTTTTGAAAACACAGAGTGTAAGACTTGGTACTGAAAGTATTAAAAAACTTATTATAGAGCTTTCTATTCCGGCAATATTTGGAATGCTTCTTATAGCTATGTATAATATTGTTGATGCTTTTTTAATTAGCTGGGGTGTTGGTGTTAGAGGTCTTGCTGGTGTTACTGTTGCACTTCCATTTCATCTTTTTTTAATGGCGATTTCACAAATGTTGGGTATTGGTGCTGGTTCTATTATTTCAAGGGCTCTTGGTAAAAAGGAACAAAAAAAAGCTGATCTTACTTTTTCGACAACTGTTATTACTTCGTTTTTTATTGGTATTTTACTAGCTTTTCTTGTTTATATATTTAAAGATGTTTTTATTAATCTTTCGGGTGGTGATAAAGAAACCTATTTTTTTGCTAAAAATTATGTTTTGTATCTTCTGCCAGGTGTTCCTTTTTTGATATTACTTATTGCTGTTAATAATATTGTTAGAAGTGAAGGTAATACTAAAAAAGCTATGGAAGTTATGTTTATTTCTGGAATTATCAATATAATTTTAGATTATATTTTTATATTTAGATTGAATATGAATACAGATGGTGTTGCTTTGGCTACTTCTATTTCTTGGATTGCGGGATTTTTTCATCTTGTTTTTTATTTTCTTAATAAAAATAGTTCTATTAGGATTAATATTAGGAATTTTAAATTTAAATTTAATGTTTTAAAAGAAGTTATTGGTATTGGTGCTGCTTCTTTTTTAAGGCAAATTAGTGCTAGTATACTTGTTATTGTTTTGAATAATATACTTCCTATTTATGGTGGTTTTGGAGTTATTGCTGTGCTTGGTATTATTAACAGGATTAATATGTTTATATTTCTTCCTATGTTTGGAGTTCTTCAGGGTGTTAATCCAGTTATTGGTTATAATTTTGGTGCTGGGAATATAAAGAGAGTTAAAGAAGCTGTTTATTTTTCTGTATTTTTAACTTCTATTATGGGATTGTTTTATATTGTTATTATATTTTTCTTTTCACATAATATTTTTAGTTTTTTTTCAGATGATCCTATTCTTGTAAAACATGGTAAACAAGCCTTGCTATATTCGCATATTGCTCTTTTATTGGCTGGTTTTCAAATTATTGCTTCTGGTCTTTTTCAAGCTCTTGGCAGGGTTAAAGTTTCTTTATGGGTTTCTTTGCTTAGGCAGTTTATATTTCTTATTCCTTTATTTTTTATTATGGGAAGATTTTTCAAACTTGATGGAATTTGGTTGTCATATCCGGTTTCTGATGTTATAAGTTCTATTGTTATTTTTATTTTAGTAATAAGAGAGTTTAAAAAGCTAGGAAGAGAAAGATAGCGAAGTAGAAAAGAGTTTATAGTGTTTGTAGCGTTTGTAGTGTTCGTAGTGTTTAAACCCCATAAACTCACAACCCTTTAACTCTATAAACCTTTTTAATAATCTATTATCTTTTATTCGATTTTTATTAAATTTCGTCGATATTTTTTAAATAGACAGATTTTAGACTTTCTGTTAAATTAAATCAAAATATATAAATAAAAAATTATTTAAAGATTGTAAACAAATATAAAAATTGAACTTTTAAATTTAGAGTGAGGTAAATATGGTAGCAGAAAGGATTCAGAAACTACTTTCAAATCTTGGTATTATGTCAAGAAGAAAAACTGAAGAACTTATAAAACAAGGGAAAATACTTGTTAATCATCAGAAAGCAGAACTTGGTACTAAAGTTGATCTTTCTTATGATAAATTAGTTGTTGATGGTAAAGAAATAAAATTTGCTCCTGTCAAAAAATTCCTTATTCTTAACAAACCAGCAGGATATCTTTGTACTCACAATGATCCAGAAGGTAGACCGACTATATTTGATCTTATTAAAGATAAAATGTTTCTTTCAAACATAGGAAGACTTGATTTTAATTCAGAAGGTCTTGTTCTTCTAACAAATGACGGTGATATGAAGGAATTTCTTTCAAAACCCGAAAATAAGATTGAAAGAGAATATAAAGTTAAGGTTAATAAAATAGTTTATCATTCCGAATTACCTGAAATGATGAAACCTAGAAGAATTGATGGAAGACTTGTTCGACCTCAGCATATTAGGATTATAAAATCTAATAGAAATTCTTCGTGGATTGCTGTTGTTGTTTGTGAGGGAGTTAACCGAGAAATAAGAAAGCTTTGTGAAATGTGGGGACATAAAGTATCAAGACTTATTCGAGTTAGATTTGGCCCTATAAAACTTTTTGGAGTTGCAAAAGGTCAGTATAGAGCTCTTACATATAATGAGGAAAGAGCTTTGATAAATCTATATGAAAACAGGGAGAAGGGTTTTGGTAAAAATAAAAAAAATAAATGATATTACTGTAATTTATGAAAAACTTCCTTATGTTAAATCAATAAGTATTGGGGTTTGGGTAAAGTCTGGTACTTGTTATGAAGGTAGATTTTCAACTGGTATATCTCATTTTACTGAGCATATGCTTTTTAAAGGGACAAAAAAAAGAACTGCTAAAGATATAGCTGAAGAATTTGATAGAGTTGGCGGTTATCTTAATGCTTTTTCTTCTAAAGAATATACTTGTTATTATGCTAGACTTATTGATGAACATCTGGAACTTGCGGTTGAAGCTCTTGCTGATATTACTATTAATTCAACTTTTGAACCTGAAGAACTTGAAAAGGAAAGAGAAGTTGTAATTGAAGAAATTATGATGTATGAAGATAATCCTGATGAACTTGTTAATGATATGATAAATGAAATATTTTGGGATAAGCATCCTTTTGGAAGAAATATACTTGGTTCTATTGAATCTGTTAATAGTATTACTCGTGATAATATGGTTGATTTTGTTGGTGAACATTATACTGCTCCTAATCTTATAATAAGTATTGCTGGGAATTTTAAAGAAATAGAGTTTAAAAAACTTATTGCAAAGTATTTTTCTGATATATCCCGTAAAAATACTCCAAAAATTATAATTCCTGAAACTTTTAAATCTCGTAAACCTGTATTTATAAAAAAAGATATTAAACAAACTCATTTTTGTCTTGCTACAACAGGTCCTTCACAGGTTAATCAGGATAAATTTGCATTTGGTATTTTATCATCTATTTTAGGTGGTGGAATGTCATCAAGACTTTTTCAGAAAATAAGAGAAAAATTTGGTTTAGTTTATACAATTTATAGTTATACTCAATCGCATGCTAATTCTGGTATGTTTGTTGTTTATTTTGCTTGCAATGAAAAAAACACTATGAAAGTAATAGATTTAACTATGCAAGAAATGATTAATATTATGAAAAATACAATTACAAAAGATGAGCTTATAAGAGGAAAAGAACAGCTTAAAGGTAATATTGTTCTTTCTCTTGAAAACACTTCTGCTCGTATGAGAAGACAGGCGAGCTCATTAATTTATTATGATAGACTTATTCCGATTGAAGAAGTTGTAAGTTCAATTGATAATGTTAGTATTGATGATATTGTACGTGTTTCAGAAAAATATATAGATTTTAAAAAAATGACTTTTTGTGCAGCAGGAAGCCAAAAAATTAAATTTAACGAAATAAGGAGTAATTTATGATCAAAAATTATGCTTATCTATTAAAAGAAAATAAAATTGATGCTATGCTTATTATGAATCCTGTTAATGTGTTTTATATTACTGGAGTTCATGCAGATGCAACTTATATTCTTCTTTTTAAAGATAGCATTAAGATTATAACGAATTTTATTTACTTTGAAGATATTAAATCTAAAAAAACAATAGATGCTGAAGTTGTAATGTCAACAAGAAAAGATTTTTTTGAACATTTTGACACTAATATTAATATTGGTTTTGAATGTGAGTTTATGACTTTTGCTGAATATAAAAGATTTATCGATAAAAAAGTTAAATTAATTCCTGTAAGTTCATTTTTGGAAATTTTAAGAGAAATTAAAGATGATAATGAATTAAAATGTATAAAAAAAGCTGTTAATATTACTGATAAAGCATTTTCTTATGTGATAGAAAATTTACATGAAGGAATTAGTGAAACAGAAATTGCTGAGATTATAAGACGCAAACATGTAGAATTTGGTGCTTCAAAAAACTCTTTTGAAACAATTGCAGCTATTGGTGAAAACTCAAGTCTTCCGCATGCTGTATGCTCTGATAAAAGAAAGCTACAAAAAGGTCAAATGCTTAAACTTGATTTTGGTTGTATTGCTGATAATTACTGTTCTGATATGACAAGAACTGTTTTTTTTGGTAAAGCAAGTCATAAATTTGAAAAAATTTATAATATAGTTTTATCTGCTCAATTAAAAGCTATAGAAAAAATTAAACCGGGTGCTAAAGCTGCCGATATAGATAAGGTAGCTCGGGATTATATTACCAAAAAAGGTTTTGGTGGATTTTTCGGGCATGGTCTTGGTCATGGTGTTGGTATTGAAGTACATGAAAGTCCTCGATTAGCAGCAGGTTCTTTGAGTATTCTCAAACCTGGTAATGTTGTAACGGTAGAACCTGGAATTTATTTACCTGGTTGGGGCGGAATTAGAATTGAGGATGATATTGTTGTTACAGAAGATGGTTGCACAATATTAAATAAAAGCCTAAAAAAACTGATTGAGATTGATTAGACACGGAGGTTCTAATGAAAAAATTTCTTTGCGGATTTCTCCTTTTTACAGGTATTTGTGTTTTTTCTGAATCAGTTATTACATTTCCACAAAAAGATCAGGTTCAGGGTACAAAAAAGAATTTAATTCTTAAAATAACAATTCCTAATGAAATGGAAAATGAAGAGGATTATAAAGAAAAAACTACAGATTTTTCTTATTTTGATTTAGAGCCATTTAAAAAAATAAATTCTTCAATAGTAAATTATGATATTTTAAGAAGTTTTCCTAAAAAAAAGTTAGTTACAAGAACAAGAAGTTCTTATTTATGTTCTCAAAAAGGAATAAAAAACGAATATGATCTTTTCCTTGTTTTAACCGATATTGTTGATAGTATTGAAAGAAAAGGTAAAGACGAACTTCTTGAAAATGGTGTTACAAGAGAAGATATTAATTATATTGAAAAACTTATATTCAAAGATTATCCTAATTATCTTAAAAAAACTGTAAAAGATGGTGAAAAAATAAAGACAAGACTTGCATTTCTTAAAAGACAGTTTCTTGCTGGTAAAGGTGAGGTTAGAGTGTTAAAAGTTGAGACTAATGATGCTGGTGAAACAATGATACACATTAGACTTAACGAAGAAGATTAATAGCTTTTTTTAATGTATTCATAAGATATAAAATATCAATTGGTTTTGCAAGTACATCAACTATTTGTGGATTTGTATTTTTTGTTATTGATTGAGGTGGTGCACCTGAAACTATTATTATTTTGCAATCTTTATTTTGCTTTGTATAATTTTTAATAAGGTCAAATCCAGATACTTCAGGCATATAAAGATCTACAATTAGCAATTCAAAATCTCTTTTTTTATCAAGAAATACTTTGGCAGAATCAAAGTATTCTATATTTAGTTCATTGTTATCAGAAAATATTGCTTTATATAATTCAAGTATATCAAGATCGTCTTCTACAACTGCCATTTTAAGTTTGTCATCTGTTTTTTCTTCGTGAAAAATTGGAAATTTAATATTAATTTGTCCATTGTTATTATTTAATTTTATGTTAAATAACCCGCCAATATTTAAAAATATTTTTTCAATTTCAAAAGATTTAAATTTTTTTAAATTGTAAGAATTTATTTTAAATAACATATCAATATTTAGTTTATTGTCTATGTTACTGATATTTATATCAAAATCGTCTGATATAAATTCAAATTCTTCGCTTATATATTCAAAAAGATAGACAAAAGCTTTTTTAGCCATATCTGGATTAACAAAAATTTCATGTATGTCGTTTTCATTAAAATTAATATTACAATTTATTTTTTTATTACATTCCAAAAACTTCATTCCATTAGTTATATATGTTAAAAGATCTTTAAGATTAGTTTTTTTATGATTATTAGCACAATTAAAGTTTTTTATATAATTAAATTTAAGTTCTTCGATGTTATCGATAAATTTTTTTGAATTTTCTCTTATTGATTTAATTTTATTTTTGTCAATGCAATTATCGTCTGAACAGTTTTTTACAATATTTTCTATTTCATTAAGCGAATATATAATTGGATTTTTAAGATTCATTATTGCTGAATAGAAATAATCATTTAATTTTGTAATATTGTTTTTTATTGAAGATATATCGATAAATGTAAAAATAAAAAATTCTTCATTGTTTTCAATTATTTTTTTCATTGAGTAATGAAAGTGTTTATCAGTATTGTTATATTTTATAAACAAAGTATTAGAAGCTATTTTATTTTGTAAAAAATCTTTGTTTAATTTTATTAATTCAGGAATCTGAGTTTTTGAAAAATCAATTATATTTGACTCAGAATTAAATAAAGTTAATAAATAATCATTAAAATAAATAACATTGCCAGTATTTTGAGTTATAAGAGTTCCGCAAGGTATATTATTTAAAATTTTTTCGTTTATTAACATTATTTCCTCTTTTTTTAAAAAATATATTTATAATAAAATACATTTTATAATTATATATTAAGCTTTTTAGTCAAAAAAGTCAAATAGAGAAAGAGGAAAAACACAGGGTTCGGGAAAATGCGGGAATTTGATAAAAGGGTAAAAATGTTCAGTGAACATTTTGTTTATGGCGAATTTTGAGGTTGCAAATTGTTTTTTGTAATTGTAATATTGATTTATGAAAATATTATTAACTGCAATTCATTCAAGATTTTCTCAGGTTTCTCTTGCTATTCCTTATCTTTTTGCAAATATTGATAGTAAGTTTGATAAAAATATTATTGAATTTAATATTAATATGGAAATTGATTCTATTTTAAAAACTATAATTTCACAAAATGCTGATATTGTTTGTTTTTCTTGTTATATATGGAATATTGATATTACTTTACAAATTTGTGATGTTTTAAAAAAAATTCTTCCTAATACTATTATTGTTCTTGGTGGACCTGAAGTTTCTTATAATTGTAGAGAAATTCTTGAAAATAATTATATTGATTATATTATATCTGGTGAAGGTGATATTAGCTTCGCTAAACTTGTAAATGCAATTGATTCAAAGGATTATTATCCTGATATTGATGGTTTATGTTATAAAAAAGATAAAAATTTAATTATAAAATCTCCAGCTGTTGTTGAAAATCTTGATTGTTTAAAACTTCCTTGGACTGATAGACTTATTAATAAAGATAAAAATTTTATTTATTATGAAACTTCTCGAGGTTGCCCGTTTTCTTGTAGATATTGTATTTCTGGTATTTCTAATGATGTGAGAAATTATTCTATTCAAAATGTTAAAAAAATTATTGATATTATTGTTAATTATGATTTTTCAACTTTTAGATGTATTGATAGAACTTTTAATTTGGATATTAATCGTGCTATTACTATTTTAGAGTATATTCTTCAAAAAAGAAGACCAAATCAATTGTTTCAATTTGAGATAAAGGCTGATCTTCTTAATGATGATTTTTTTGAATTTTTAAAAAAAATTCCTAAAGGTGTTTTTCAATTTGAAATTGGTGTTCAAAGTCTTGATGAAAATGTTCTTAAAACTAGTGGTAGAAAAGAAAATCTTGAAAAACTATATGATAATATGAAAAAAATAATTAATTCAAAAAAAATATATGAACATATTGATCTTATTATTGGTCTTCCTAATGAAAAATTCTATAATTTCAAATTTGCTATTAATAAAATTTTAAATCTTATGCCTCATAAATTACAAATAAATACTCTCAAACTTTTAAAAGGTAGTTATTTTTATGAAAATAAAGAAAAATTTAATATTATAGCCTGGAATAAAGCTCCTTATGAAGTTATTAAAACTGTTTCTATGAGTATTGAACAAATTAGTTATTTTGATGATATATCTAAAATGATTAATATATTTTATAATTCTGAGTATATTTTTAATACTTTAAGATATATTGCTGATAATTACGGTATATTTGATTTTTTTGATGAAATTCTAAAGTTCTTCAAATTAAATGGCCTTAAATTTCATTCAGTATCAAGAATTAATGTTTTTAGAATTGTTTATCAAGTTATTAAACAAAATAAAAATTATAATTTTAATGAATTGTCTAATATTCTTAATATGGATTTTGTTGAAAGTTCAAAGGATTTTAAAGCTAATGATATTGAAAGAATTGCTAATGAAAGTTTTTTAAATAAAATTGATAATAATGTTATAAATACAAAAAACACAAATTTTGATAATATTAATAATGTTGATAATATTGATTTTAATTCAAATGCAAGATTTAAACTTTCAAAAACTGTTTTTATTTATGATAAAATTAAATTTCCTAAAGAAATTCCAAATTTTAATAATTTTTGTATTTATTATTTTGATTTTATTAATAATTCTAATTCATGGATTGATGATAAAAAAAACAGTGATATTATTCTTAATTTATTTAAAAAATCAGGTCAAAGTATAGAAGATATTGAAAATAATATTAATTATAAAATTTCAATTGATGTTTTTAAAAATTTATTTTCAAAAAAAATAATTAATTTTATTTAAATATTTACTTTAAGTTTTATTGTTTTTTTTATTTTTAAAAGTATAGTGTTCTGTAAGTGTAACTGACTACCGGTGCAAAAAACCTAAAGCTTTTGTTTAACAAAACAACTTAAAAACCTCATGAAAACTGCAATCTCTTCGTTAATTCCTTGAATTTATCTGCCGATAACAAAAGAAAAATCGGGGAGTATATTATGAAGGAAGTAGGCGGACAAGCAGTTATCGAAGGTATAATGATGCGTGCTGACAATTCTATCGCTCTTGCAGTAAGAAATCCTGCGGGAAACATTATATTAAAACATGAAAATGTTGAGAGTGGTAGTAAAAAATTTCCCTTTTTAAAATTACCAATATTTCGTGGAGTATATTCATTGTATAATGCACTTGTTATAGGGGTGAAATATCTTACAATATCAGCAAATATTGCGTCTACTAAAATTGGAGAGGAAGAAGAAGAATTATCAGCTAGAGAAATATTCTTTACTCTGTTTTTTGCAGGGTTTTTGGGTGTTTTTATGTTTATTATGCTTCCGTCGATAGCTTCGAGATTATTTGAATATACAGGTATAAATAACCATCTATATTTAAATGTTTTTGAAGGTATTGTCAGAATTCTCATCTTTTTAATTTATGTTTATTCAATATCAAGGCTTGAAGATATTGAAAAAGTCTTTATGTATCATGGTGCTGAGCATAAAACAATTTACGCTTATGAAAACAATGAAGATCTAAATCTTGAAAATGTTAGAAAACACTCTAGATTTCATCCAAGATGTGGCACATCATTTTTAATGTTTGTAATGATAATATCAATGTTAGTGTTTTCATTTGTAAAAGTTGATGAATGGTATTTAAAGATTTTTTATAAAATCTTACTTATGCCATTAGTTGCAGGTCTTTCATTTGAATTTATAAAAATGGCAGGCAGAAATATATCTAATCCTATAATTAAATCTTTTGTAACACCTGGATTATGGTTACAGCATATTACAACAAAAGAGCCTGAAGATGAACAGCTTGAAGTTGCTATAAAAGCATTGGAAAAAGCTGTGGAAGAAAACGAAGATGAGTTTGCAGTTTAAATTAGAAAGCTTTGGGGAAAAGCATTATTTATTGAGTCAGAGCGAAGATTATAAATTTACCATTGATTCAATAGCTCTTGGTTATTTTATCGAGTTGGATTATGTTAAAAGCGTAATAGATCTCGGTTGTTCGACAGGGATTTTAGAATTTGTTATAGAATCAAGAAAGCCAGGTTTAGAAATATATGGAATAGAAATACAACCTGTTTTAGCTAATATTGCAGAAGAAAATTTTAAAAAAAATAATCTTTCAAATATAAGTGTGTTAAAAGGTGATTATGTTAAAGATAAATTTCTAAACGATAAGAAGAAATTTGATATTGTAATGAGTAATCCGCCTTATATGAAGATGAATTCAGGAGTTTTACCTGATAAACAAAGTGAAAAAATTGCAAAATTTGAATTAAACATGGATATGGAAAGTCTTTTTAGTACTGCTAACAGTTATTTAAATAATAAAGGTAAATTTGTTTTTACTCATAAAGCTTCAAGGATTAGTGAAATATTTATGAATTCACAAAAGTTTAAAATGGGTGTTGAAAGAATACAATTTGTTCACTCTAATGAAAGTTCTAAAGCTTATATAGTAATTGTTGAATGTAGTAAAAGGAAAAACATAGATACAAAGGTTGAAAAACCACTTATAATTTATGAAAATAATGGTAAATATAAAGGTGTTTTCGGGGAGTTGTTTAAATGAGAATTTTGTTTGTAGGCGACATTGATGATACTCCAGGTTTAGAAGCTGCTTCTATTCTTATTCCTAAATTAAAAAATGAATTTGAACCTGATATTATTATTGTTAACGGAGAAAACGCTGCAAATGGAATTGGACTTGATAAAAAATCTGCTAAGATAATAATAGATAGCGGTGCTGATGTAATTACTCTTGGAAATCATACTTGGTCAAATAAAGAAATTTATGACATTATAGATGATCCGAATTATTCTATTTTAAGACCTTTGAATTTTCCAGGTAATAATCCAGGTAAAGGTTATATTATTAAAAATACAAAAAAAGGTGATATATTAGTTGTAAATGCTCATGGTCAAGAAAGTATTGTAAATATTTTAGGTAAAGAGATTTTTTCACACATGGAATCACCATTTCATTCACTTGATGTACTTGTTGAAAAAATGAAAGATAAGGTTAAATTTATATTTATAGATTTTCATGCAGAAGCTACTATTGAAAAAATGGCTTTAGGAAGATTTTTAGATGGAAGAGTTTCTGCTATTGTAGGTACTCATACTCATGTTACTACTGCTGATGAAACAATAATGTCTGGCGGAACTGCTTATATTACTGATGTTGGAATGACTGGAGATATTGATTCTGTTGCTGGTTGCGTTCCAATTGAGGTGATTGAACAGTATAGAACAATTAGGCCAACAAGATGGCGTGGAGCTACAGGAGATCCTGTTTTGAACGGTGTTATAATAGATGTTGATGATAATACTGGTAAAGCTTTAAAAATATTTAGAGTAAAAAGAAAACTTCTAAATGATATTGAAGAATTAAAACTTCCTAATGAATTTCTTGCAAATCTTATGAATAAACTTGTTAATATGGAATCTATAGATGAAACTGGAAGCAAAATAGTTAATGTTATTATGAAAAAATGTAATATTCCAATTGGTGCTTTTATAGAAAAAAGCTCGGTAGGTCTTAATATTAGATATTCCAATATAAATGAAAGAGAATTTGCATTGCTAGAAAAGTCTATTAATGAAAATTGTATTGAAAATAATTGTATTGTAAATGGTTTTAATATTATTTCTTTTAAAGATAATGAAAATCCAAATCTTTTGTATAATATTGTACTTAAGAGTTACAAAAAAGTTATTCTTGACCCGGTTTTTAAAACAATAATAATAAATCTTTATGGAAAGTTAAGGAAAGAAAAACTGTTAATGCAGACAAATGATGAATTATCTGTTTTGTATGAGATTGGCAGGGATATTTCCAAAACTATCGAATTATATGGCGAAGACGGTCTGCTCAATAAAATAATGAAAATAACAACAAAAGTAATGCAGGCTGAGTCAAGTTCAATAATTTTGTATGATGAAGGAATGGATGATCTTTTCTTTGTTGTCGGAATTGGGGAAAAAGGGGATGCTGTAAAAAAAGTCAGACTTAAAAAAAATCAGGGAATAGCCGGCTGGGTTTTACAAAATGGTGAGTCGGCTATTGTTCCTGATACTAGTAAAGATGGAAGATTTTTTGGCGGTACTGATAAAGAAACAGAGTATAAAACAAATTCATTAATTGCAATTCCAATGAAAATACATGATAAAGTTATTGGAGTTTTAGAAGTTTTAAACAGAATTGGTGAGATTCCTTTTAATGAAAAAGATCTTATGCTTCTTGAAAATATTGCTAATCAAGCAGCTTATGCAATTCATAATGGATTACTTTTTGACAGAATAAAATCACTTTATAAAAGTATTGTTGAATTGCTTGCAAATACAATGGATAGTAAAGATTCATATACTCATGGACATTCAAGAAGAGTTGCTGAATATTCTGTAAAAATTGCAAAAGTAGCTGGATTTAATGAAAAATTTGTTCAGGATATTGAGATTGCAGCTTTGCTTCATGATATTGGTAAAATTGGTATTAGAGATGCGATTTTATGTAAACCTGGAGCTCTTACTTCGGAAGAATATGAGATAATCAAGGATCATCCTGTTATTTCTGCTAAAATTATAGAACCTGTTGATTTTCTTAAAAATCTTACAGCTACTATTAAACATCATCATGAAAAATATGATGGTACAGGCTATCCTGATGGTATAAAAGGTGAGGATATTCCTGTTGGTGCTAGGATAATTGCAGTTGGTGATGCTTTTGATGCTATGACTTCTGATCGTCCTTATAGAAAGGGTATGGATGCTGAGCTTGCTTTTGAAGAGCTTGAAAAAAATAAAGGGACACAGTTTGACCCGGTTTTTGTTGATTATTTTATAAAAATATATAAGAAGCAGGGAAAAACTGCTGATTAAAAATTAAAAATTAATAAAATGGCATCCCAAAGGAAATTTCATATAAAAAAATGTCATCTGCTTCTGAGAGTTTTGTCATCCCGGTATGATTCAGAGAGTTTTGTCATCCCGGCATGATTCTGAGCCGGGATCTCGCTTTTGATTTTTATCATTACATTAACGCAAAAAAATAATCATTCGATACCATTTGATATTCAGCTTTCTCTTTTTTTTAAAAAAAAATTTTTTCACGAAATAATCAAAAATTTAGTATAATTGTTCAATACATTATATTTTTAAAAATTTTGGGGGGTTATATGGCAGATTTAAAACATGCAGTTCCAGATAATGTGCAAATGAAAGAATTCAGCTATAAAGCTGTTATTCTGGGTGCAATTCTTGCAGTTATATTTGGAATGGCAAATGCTTATCTTGGTTTAAAGGTTGGAATGACTGTTTCTGCTTCTATTCCAGCAGCAGTTGTATCAATGGCTATATTAAGATATTTAAAGGGAACAATACTTGAAAATAATATGTCTCAAACTGTTGGTTCGGCTGGGGAATCTCTTGCAGCTGGTGTTATTTTTACTATTCCTGCTATGTTTATTTGGGGTTTGAATCCTGATCTTTTACAAATTTTTATAATGGCTCTTCTTGGTGGATGGATGGGAGTTTTATTTATGATACCACTTAGAAAATATCTTATTGTAAAAGAACACTATAATCTGCCTTATCCAGAAGGTACTGCCTGTGCTGAAGTTCTCGTTGCAGGTCAAGAAGGTGGGGTAAAAGCTCGTTCAGTATTTATTGGTGGAATAATTGGTGCTGTTTATAAATTTGCAGTTTCTGGTTTAAAAATGTTTAATGGCGAGCCTGAAGCTCATATTAAAGGAATTAAAAATGGACTTTTAGGAATGGAGGCAACTCCGTCCTTGCTTGCGGTTGGATATATAATTGGGCCTAAAATTGCTGCATATATGCTTGGTGGTGGACTTTTAGGATGGTTTGTATTTATACCACTTATTTCGTTTTTTGGTCAATTTGCTGATAAAGCAATTTTTCCTGCTGCAGATCTTATTAAAAATATGGATGCATGGGGAGTTTGGACTAATTATATAAGATATATTGGTGCTGGAGCTGTTGCTTTTGGTGGATTTATAAGTCTTATAAAATCGCTTCCTACAATTATTTCATCATTTAAAGAAGGTGTTTCAGGTTTTAAAATGGAAAACAAACAAAAAGAAAAAAGAACAGATAAAGATATTCCTTCAAAATATGTTTTGATAGGAATTATTGTTATTGCAATTTTTACTTGTCTTTGGTTTGTTAGTCAAGGTATTGCAAAAGCTCCACTTGTTACATTGTTAGTTGTTGTATTTTCTTTCTTTTTTGTTACTGTATCTTCAAGAATAGTCGGTATTGTGGGTAGTTCATCTAATCCTGCATCTGGTATGACTATTGCGACACTTTTGATAGTTTCAATTATTCTTGTATATTCAGGATATATTGGTCAGCAAGGTATGATTGCTGCAATAACAATTGGTGCAATTGTCTGTATTGGTATTTGTATTGCTGGTGATACTTCTCAAGATTTAAAAACTGGTTATCTTGTTGGAGCTACTCCTTGGAAACAACAGCTTGGTGAATTGATTGGTGTTTTTGCTTCTGCACTTGCAATTGGAAGTACATTATATCTTTTAAATGATGCTTATGTTATAGGTAGTTCAGAACTTGCAGCTCCACAAGCTTCTCTTATGGCAATTGTTATAAAAGGTGTTATGGAATCAAATTTGCCATGGGGTCTTGTTTTTACAGGTGCATTTTCTGCTGGTGTAATCGAACTTTTTGGTATTAATTCTCTTGCTTTTGCTGTTGGTCTTTATTTGCCAATGTCTCTTTCTACTCCAATTATGGTGGGGGGACTGGTCCGACTAATAGTTGATAAAAAAAATAAAGTAGATGATGAAGGTGGAATATTATTTTCATCAGGTGTAATTGCAGGTGAAGCTCTTATGGGTGTTATTATCGCTTTGTTTGTATATTATAAATGGGATGTTGTTCTTGATATATTTTCAAATGTTTATAAATCAACTTTTTTCTATTCCTACGGTATATTGATTCCATTTGCAATAGTTACTATATTTTTATATAGAATTAGCAGAGTTAAGAAATAATGTGATGAAATCACAATTATTATGACGAAGTCACCACTGTGACTTCGTCATAATTAACGATACTTTGTATCTAATTAGCAGGCGAAGACAGCGTTAATAAGTCTGCTATAGCAGTCGCTAATTAACAAAGAATTTAGTTGGTTAATAGAGTTTGTGCATGAATGCACGATGATGTTGAAACTTAAAATGCAAGATTTCAACAAGATAGTTCGCTATGCTCACGATGGAGTTTTACAAGTAAAACTAGGCTTAAAACTTGAGCAAAGTTCAAAAACGCTGACGAAGTCACATTGTGACTTGTCAGCAATCTATGCTGAAAGCATACATCTTGGCAAAGCCATAATATGACAAGCCAATATCGGGTTCAAACTATTTAACATTTTTTTTAAAAAACTATCTTTATTTTATTTTTTATGATATTATTTTAAAACTAATTGAATCCTTTATTGCATTTGCGATTTTGCGGAAAACATATCGAAGGGCATTTTGGAGCGAACTTACGGCGGTAAGTCTAGGAGAAATTAAAGAGCAGATTTTTAACAATGCATAGTCCTTTGGGAGCGAATTTTCAAAGCAATATTTCATTAAATATTCTTTTGACCAATTTATGTAAGTGCATTCTTAAACCTCATTTCTAAAAAATTTTTCTGCAATTATGCAATAATTAATAAGAGGTTTTTTAAAAAAGGAGAAAGTAAAATGAAAAGTGAAAAATTGTTTGTTGGAAATTTAAGTTTTGATGTCACAAATAATGATTTGAGAGAATTATTTCAGACATGTGGTGTTGTTGTAGAAGTAGATGTTATTAGAGATAGAGGATATGGTTTTGTTGTAATGGCAAGTCCAGAAGAAGCTCAGATTGCTTTTGATAAACTTACTGATTATGATCTTCTTGGAAGAATGATAACAATAGAAGAATCTAAACCAAAAAAAGATAAAGGTGATAGAGATAACAAAAGAACAGATAGATCTCCTCGAGCAAAAGATCAAACTGGTAAATTATTTATCGGAAACTTAAGTTTTAATGTTACAAATGATGATTTAAGAGAATTATTTCAGACAGTTGGTAATGTTTTAGAAGCTGATGTAATTAAAGATAAAGGTTATGGTTTTATTGTAATGGCAAGTGCTGAAGAAGCAAAAGTAGCTACTGTTAAATTAACTGATTATGAACTTAATGGAAGAATGATAACAATAGAAGAACCTAAACCAAAAAGAGATAGAAACGATAGAGGCGGAAACCGTTTTGATAGACCAAGAAATGATAGGAATTCTAGACCTTCTTATGGTGGAAACAGAGATGGTGGAAATCGTTCGGACAGACCAAGAAATGACAGAAATGATAGACCTTCTTATGGTGGAAACAGAGATGGTGGAAATCGTTCGGACAGACCAAGAAATGACAGAAATGATAGACCTTCTTATGGTGGAAACAGAGATGGAGCACCTCGTTCTGATAGACCAAGAAATGACAGAAATGATAGACCTTCTTATGGTGGAAACAGGGACGGAGCACCTCGTTCTGATAGACCAAGAAATGACAGAAACGATAGACCTTCTTATGGTGGAAACAGAGATGGAGCACCTCGTTCTGATAGACCAAGAAATGACAGAAACGATAGACCTTCTTATGGTGGAAACAGAGATGGAGCACCTCGTTCTGATAGACCAAGAAATGACAGAAATGATAGACCTTCTTATGGTGGAAACAGGGACGGAGCACCTCGTTCTGATAGACCAAGAAATGACAGAAACGATAGACCTTCTTATGGTGGAAACAGGGACGGAGCAAACCGTTCAAGTAAACCTTCCTACGGCGGCAATAGGGACGGAGCAAACCGTTCTGGTAAACCAAGAAGTGACAGAGGAAGAAGATAAATTTAAAAGAAATATAATTTGTTAATAAATGTATTGATTAAATAAAAGGGATTTAAAAAAATCCCTTTTGTGTTTTATTTTCAAAAAAAATGGAGGTTTTATGAAAAAGTTTTTAACTGTTATATTGTTTGTAGGAATTATTATTAATTCTTTTGGTTATGAAAGCAACAATAATGCACTTTCTGATGGTCAGATGTCATTAAAAATTAATGATATTGATACAAAATCTGAAATGAGCATTGGATATCACACTAAGCTTGTAAATGGCAATCCTGTTTCGGTAATAATTGCGTCTGACACTGAAAATGATGAAGATTGTGCTTATATTGATATAAGATTTCTAGGTAAAGAATTTGACCTTGGAATGACACTATGTACAGCTTCAGATAATTCTCATTCAGTTTATATTGCTTATTCGGGTTTCAAAGCTGGGTTTAATTTTGGTCATAGTGTTGGTGGTATTAGTTTATACGGCGACTTTGATATTAATGATGTTGAACCAGATAGTTTTTTTATAGCATTAGACGGGCAGCTCGAATGGTTATTTGGGAAAGAAAATAAAGATCTTAAATTTATTGCTGATTATAATGGTTCTGCTTTATCATTAGGAATTAAATATCAGATTGAAGAAAATATGTCTTTTGCTTTTACAAAGAATAATGGCGGAGATTATCTTGATATAATTAATAATGATGATTATGATTTTAGTTTTATTTTTAGTATGAAACTTGAAAGGTAAATTAGAGTGAGTAAGACATTTAAAGCATATATTTACTGCATTATTACTATATTTTTGTTTTCTACACTAGAATTGTGTGGCAAACTTTTGGGAAATGGAGTTAGTCCTAATTCTGTAACAGTTTATAGATTTTTTTATGGTGGGATTTTCTTGTTTTTTTTGTATAAATTTATAGAAAAATCTCCTGAAAGTTTAAAAATATCAGATTATTTAAAAATTGTTCTTTCAGGTATTTTGAATGTTTGTATATCTATGATGTTTTTACAATTATCAATATTTTATGGAAAAGCTACAATAGCTGCTGTACTTATTTCTGCAAATCCGTTATTTGTAGTTTTTTTTGCTTGGATAATACTTAAAGAAAAAATGGATATTAAAAAAACCACAGCTTTGGTGTTGGGAATTACTGGAATTGTTGTGCTTGTTTATGGCTCTGGAGTTTTTGATAACAGTGAGAATTCAAAAAATATTTCTTTAGGAATTATTTTTGGTTTATTATCATCTTTAACATTTGCACTCTATACAGTTTTATCTAAAAAATATATTATGAAATATGGTAATTTAAGATTTAATTCATTATCTTTTTTTTGGTCAGCTTTATTTCTAGCTCTAGCTTATTCGAGTTTTGGAGATTATCCAATATATGAATTTACTATTAAAAATACTTCTATATTATTATATTTAGGTATTTTTGTTAGCGGTGTTGCTTATTTTTTATATGGAGAAGCTTTAAAAACAATATCTGCTTTTGAGGGTGCTTCATTTTTTATGCTAAAGCCTGTTTTTGCAGCTTTGATGAATTATATTATAATTAAAGAGACATTAAATATTACTCAGATAATTGGTATTGTAATTATTCTTTCTGGAATGATGCAGTTTTCACAAAAAAACTGAGAAATAGTGAAATGTACCGCCCTTATACGCTCCACATACCGCTTTCACAGCGTTAACTTTTTTTACATTTTGGTAAATTGATTTTTAAATGATATTCTGTTAATTTATTGTCAACATTCGATTGAAAACAATTGAAAAAATATCAGGAGGTAACATGAGCGTAATAGATTATATATGGGCTAGAGAAGTTATAGATTCAAGAGGAAATCCTACAGTTGAAGTAGAAGTTATTCTTGAAGATGGTACTATGGGAAGAGCAATTGTTCCTTCAGGTGCATCAACAGGCACTAGAGAAGCTCTTGAATTAAGAGATAAAGATGGAAGCAGATGGATGGGAAAAGGTGTTTTAAAAGCTGTAAATAATGTTAATGAAATAATTGCACCTGAAATAGTTGGATTTGATGCAACAAATCAGGTAATGATTGATAAAATAATGATAGATCTTGATGGAACTGACAATAAATCTAAACTTGGTGCAAATGCAATACTTGGAGTTTCGCTTGCAGTTGCAAGAGCAGCATCAACTTATCTTGGACTTCCTTTATATCAATATGTTGGAGGAGTAAATGCAAAAACAATTCCTTTACCAATGATGAATATTCTTAATGGTGGAGAACATGCTGATAATAATGCGGATTTTCAGGAATATATGGTAATGCCTGTGGGTGCAGCTACATTTTCAGAAGCATTGAGAATGGGAGCAGAAACTTTTCATAATCTTAAAAAACTTCTTAATGAAAAAGGTCTTAATACAGCTGTTGGAGATGAAGGTGGATTTGCTCCTCATGTAGAAGATAATGAAGAACCTATAAAACTGATTATGGAAGCTATAAAAAAAGCAGGATATGAACCTGGAAAAGATATAATGATTGCTCTTGATGTTGCAGCTTCTGAATTTTATAAAGATGGTAAATATATACTTGGAGCGGAAGGTGGAAAATCTTTTTCATCAGATGATATGATTGATTATTATGAAAACTTAGTTAATAATTATCCAATTATTTCAATTGAAGATGGTCTTGCCGAAGGAGACTGGGAAGGTTGGGAAAGACTTACAAAAAGAATTGGTGGAAAAGTTCAGCTTGTAGGAGATGATATTTTTGTTACAAATACTAAAATATTTAAAGAAGGGATTAAAAGAGGAATTGGTAATTCTATTCTTATTAAAGTGAATCAGATTGGTACTCTTACCGAAACGCTTGAAGCAATTGAAATGGCTTATAAAGCTGGATATACAGCGGTTATATCTCATAGATCTGGTGAAACTGAAGATACTACTATTGCTGATCTTGCAGTTGCAGTTAATTCAGGTCAGATTAAAACTGGTTCTGCTTCAAGAACTGATAGAATTGCAAAATATAATCAACTTATAAGAATTGAAGAAGAACTTGGCGAAACAGCAAATTTTTTAGGCAAAAATGCTTTTTACAGCATAAGATAACTTTTTATAGTTTTTTAAAAATAAAAAAAATCAATATAATGTCATCCCGGCATGATTCTTAGCCGGGATTTCTTTTTTTTATTTTATTTACATTTTTTGGATTTAATTTTTTTCATCATCATCATTTAAATTTAACAATTCATCTAATGCAAGCAGTTCATCTGAATCATCTTCAGTATTTTTTTCATTATTAGAATTAACATCTTCTAAAAGTGAATTATCTTTTTTTGACTGAGAATTATCATCTTTCACAAGTGAAACTTCTTCTTCAGTTTTAGAATTATCTTCACCATCACCTGATATTATTTCAAGATTCAAATATTCATCAAGATCTTCTTCACCGATTAAATCGTTAACTCCAAGGTCTTTTGCTATTTTTTTATCATTTAATTCTTTTTTTTCCGCTTCAATTAATTCAATCGGAGTTTGAATTGATAATTCATCAAGAGCTTCTGTAAATTGATTAGTATTTTCCTCTAATTCTTCATCCAATACAGCACCTGATTTTACTGATGTTTCGAGTTCATCAACTATATTTTCTAATACATCATCGCTAAGAACAGGTATTTCATTTTCTTCAATTGTAGTTAAAATTACAGGTTTTTTTTCCTGTTTTTCAATAGTTTCTTCGTGAACAGTATCTTTGTTAAGTATTTTTTCAAGAAAATCAAAATCTTCAATTCTACTACTTCTAAAAGAATCTAAATCTTCTGGATAAATATCACTTAAAGAATACACTTTTTCAATTATTTTTTCTTCTTTAACTTTGTTTTTAGGTTTTTTAGTTGCTTTATCTTTAAGCTTTGTTTTTAAGCATACAATTTTATTCTGAATTTTTTCAAAAATATTTTTAACTTTATTTTTTAAAATATCAAATTTTTGTATTAAAACAGTTTTTAATTTTACTTTTTCTTTTATAACTTGTTCTTCATCTTTTTTTATTTCAGTAAAATCAGTTTTTTCTTTAATATTATCTTCTGCTATTTGAGTAAATTCAGTTGTTTTGTCATCTGAATGTGTAATTTCATTCTCAGATTCAATTAAAATATCATCATTATCATTTTTAAAAGTTTGTTCAATAGCTTGTTCTTTTTGTTTTTTCTTTTTGATAATGATAAATCCAATTATGCTACCAAATAATATTAAGGTTATAATTATTAATATTATATATAAAAGAGGTGATGTTGTTTCATGAGGCATTTCAGCAGGTTCAGTTTGAACTTTTGTTGGGACTTTTGAAAGTTCATAAGAAATACTTATAAGATTTGTTATATGATCTACTTTATATGAATCACCAGATTTTTCATACCATACTTCCATTTCAAAATGCTGATTATTAACTATAAAAGCTAATTCAATCATTAAAAAATCAAATGAAACTATATTAAATTCATTTTTTACAAATTTAAGATCATTTACTAAAAGTCGTTTTTGAAATTCGGTTTCTATTGATTCTAGATATTTTTTTAAATTAGAATCTTTCAAATTATTTTTAATAGTTTCAAAACTGCCTTTAGCTCTATCTCGCAATGTTGACATAAGAAGGTCTTTAGTAATACCTTTCATAGATGGATGAATAATTGCACTATTATCAATTTTAGGATTAATATTTATTATTTTATTTGCAAAATAAAGATTATTAAGCATAGATTCATATTGCTTTTGTTTTTCTTGCGAACTTTTTGCTAAAATCCTAAACTTATTAAGACTTTCAACATATTTTTGATAATACATATTAAAAAAATCAAGATTTCTATCTTTCTTTTCTTCATAAAGTGCGTAAACATTACCATGAGCTGAGCTGATAATATCTTTTAATTCAGAGAATTTTTCTCTACTATAATCATATTCAAGCACACTTTTTTTAAGTCTATCAAAATGTTCTGCAAGATATTGACCTACTTTAGGATATACCCAATATTCATCAATAAGCATTATTGTTTTTAAAATATTATTCTCTTGAGGATTTTTAGATTCAATTTGTATTTTATTAAACTCATCTAAAAGTTTGTTATACTCAGGAATTCCAGTTGAATGTCTATTATCTTTTGTAAGAATAGAAAGAATAACTCTTTCTTTTGATAATTCACCATATTTTGTAGCAATATTATTGAGAGTATTTTTGAAATCATTAAATAAATTTTTAATTCCTTCGAATTTGACTCTACTATTATAAATTGCTATAGGAAAAACTTCAATTCTTTTTTCAATAATATTTTCATTTCCAGATTTATCTTTAGCAAATACTTTAAAAGTATATTGCCCTGCATTTTCTAAGGTTATATTTTTTTCTGAATCTTTACCATTTTTTAAAATTCGAACAATATCAATATTACTATCAACTATTTCAAATTTGATATCAAAAGGAGTTTGATAAAACATTCCATCCTCTAATAAAGGTTTTGAAATAATCATAGGTTTTTGATTATCAACTATAATATCCATAGATAATTCACTTTTATTGTTAGAATTATCAATTGCAGTTATAAGCAAGTTATAATTACCATTTTCTGTTAATTTTATATCATTTTTGTGTTCTCTATTATTTAATAATATTTTAGCTTCTTTAAGATTATTATCAGATATTTCTATAATTTCTTCAAAAGAATTACAATAATAAACATCAGGATATTCTTTTGAAAGTTTAATTAAAGGTTTTGTTTTATCAATAACAAAAGAAATTTTTTCCTTTTTTAATTCATTTTTTTCATTATCATATAAAGTAGCAATAAGAGAATGACGACCTTCTTCAGAAATTTTGAAATTAACAGGAATTTCACCACTATCAAGATAAAAACTTAATTTAAAATCATCAATACCTGTAATTTTATAATCAGGAATTATATCATTTGAATAATAAGCATTATCACTTGGAATATTAAACTGAATATCAGGATTTTTAATTACAAAATTATTTTTATCAAAAGAAGAAGAAGTTGATGAATTAAATTTTGACATAATTTCAGTTGTAGAAGAACCATCAGTAATAGGAATATATTTATCAAGTTCAATATTTTGTATATTTTTAACAAGATATTTATGATTAAAATCTTCAAAATCATCTGCTTCAGTATAAAAAACTATTTTATAATCAGATGGCATAACATTATTATTAATATCTGAAATATTAGATACAATAAGAATATATTGAGAAACTTTTTTTAAAAGTTCTTTTGGAGTTATAATAATTGTTCTTGATTCAATATCATAAGTAAGAGATATATCCAGGTATTCTTTATTATCAGTATTATATAAAAGAATTTTTGATTTTAAACTTTGATCAAAATTAATATTTTCAGAAAAAACAACTTTTATTTTATCTCTAATAGAAAACATTGTTTGATTATTAATTGGCCAACTTTTTACAACCCAAGGAGCAATTTTTTCAAAATCAAGATTATAAATAAAAGGAGAACCAGGATAATTTAAAGAAATTATATTTCCAATATTTTTATTATCAGTATTATAAACAATTCTATGATCTTTCCATACAGCAAAACTCTGAACTATTACATTATCATTATAAGTACCAATAATAAGTTCAATCATATTTCTTTTATTATTATTTTCGGTAAAATCATATTCTTTTTGATATAAAGGAGAAAAAGGATCATTAATTATAACTCTATATGAACCAGTTTCAATATTAGAAAATGAATGTATAAATCTTTGCTTTTGATATGAATACAACTTTATATTCATTTCAGGTAAAACATTTCCAGTTTTATCTTTAACCAAAGATTTAAAATTAAAAGTTTGACCTTTTGTAAGAATAACTTTAGGAGAATAATTCCAGAATTCCATTTTATAATTTTCAAAAGTTAAGGTGAATTTAGTTTCATAACTAGAAAAAATTGGATTATGATTTTTTGATTCTGGAGAATTGACTTTTATAACATAATCACCAACAGGCATATTTTCAAATACATATTTAGAATCACCAGTTATAATACTCTGAGCATTTATTGTAACTTCAATAAAATCAAAAATAGGTTGTTCTTTTTCATTGAGAATATAACCTTTTATATCAATTGTTTGAGCTTGTATAAAAAAAATATTAAATATCAAAATAATTAGAAAAACTGATTTTTTCATATAGAATTCTCCTAAAAAAGCTTTTAGTCTTTGGTTTTATCGGTATTTCAGACGCATTTGATTATAAAAAATAATTACCGGAAGACAAAAACGGCAAACAGAGAAAACCGGGAAGAAATTAAAAACTAGATTATTAAATATTTAGACTTTTTTAATCGTATTATTTGAGCTGGCAAAGATTTTTTTTGAAATTTAAAATAAAATACCTTATAGTAAATAACACTATATTAAAAAGAGGGAATTTTATGTTTAATTTATTTGAGAAAAAAATTGTTTTATTATGTTTAATAAGTATTGTTTTGTTTGCTTTTGGCTGTGGAGGCGGAGGTGGTGGAGTTGTTACAACAGCAAAAACACCTTATGATTTTTCAAAAACTGAATCTATATCTGTCAAAGAATTAGGTGAAATAGATATGAAATTAGTTAAATCTCCAGACGGTTTAGTAAATAAAAATCCTGAATTATATCCTAATGTAATAACTGATAAGGATTGGAATAAAAACTTTAATAGTTTAATTAATGATAATACTTTAAAATTTACTTTTACAACATCTGAAGTATTTACATATAAAATAAATGAAATATTAGTATTATCTGAAGATGAAATGAATGGAAAGTATATTTATCCATTTAAAAAAATTATTAATATAACTACAACAGAAGTTTCGGCAAATGTAAAAACTATTGATGTTCCATTGGAAGATATAATCAAATATGGTGAAATAAACATTGAATTACCAATTACATCAACTGAGTTTAAATTACCTGATAATAAATATTCACCATCAAAAGCACCAATACATTCTGATGCATCAATAGGTTTTAATTTTGAAAAAGATTTAGTATCAGAAAAAAATGTATCTTTAATTGCAACTGGTGATATTGATATTAAAATGAATCTTCTTATGAATATAAAATTCTATGATGGTTTTAATTACTTTTACACAGCTTTAAGAACTAAAAATGATAGTAAATATGGATTAAAAGTAGTTTCAACAGGTGCAATTGATAAAGAAATAACTATAGGAAATCTTGTAAATACAAAGGTAAAATTTTTAGCAGTAATACCTGGAATACCTGTTCCAATTCCAGTTTGGATAGATGTGGAAATACCTTTTGATGTTGGAATGAAAGGTAGTTTTAATGCTACAGCAGAAGTAACAGCTAATTTTGTTGATAATGCAAGATTTGGTGTTATTTACACACAAACAGATGATAAGTGGGAAACAATAACAGATTATGACAAAAGTTTTAGTGTAAATGAACCAACATTAATTGGAAATGGTAATTTGAAATTTTATGCAGGACCAAAACTAAAAACTAATTTTTACTCAAAACTCGGAGGACCTAATCTTTCTTTGTATGCAAGTCTTTATAATGAAATAGATTATAATTCAACAAATTATAGTGTAGGCGGACCATATCCTTTAAATTTTGAATGGGGAGTTCAAGCAGGAATATTATCAGATTTTGATATTTCACTTAGTTTATTTGATAAAGACCCATTAACTTGGAGTGCTAATTTGTCAGATTCTGCAACAAGTTTAAGCTGGGATTTAGCTTATGGACCAAGATTAAAAAAATTAATTTTATCCAATTCTAAAATTGATATTGAAAAAAGCAAAACTTTTAAATTGACTGATATTGCTATAAAAGGTTTATTTGAAAACACAGAAGTTACAATACCCAATATAGCTTCAAATTGGAGTTTAATGAACGGATTAGGAAATTATATTCCTACAACTGGAATTTACACAGCACCTAATTCGGAAGGAATTGCTAATTTAAAATATATTTTTGAGCATAAAAATAAATATTGGGATAAAAAGGATAGTGCTGAAATAATTTTAAATATTAATATTGGAGAAGTTTCTGCAAACACTTTAACATTAGTAAATACTTATGATACAACATACAAACCAGAACAAATTGCAACAGATAATTTAAATAATCTTATAATTTCCTATGCAGGTCCAGATGATATTATTCCAGATAAAACTGTTTTCAAAAACATAACTAAATATAATACAAATTTTGAAAAGAGTTTTTCCATTAATATAAATAATTATACAAAAATAGCTGTTTCAAATGATAATCAATATATAATCGCAAGTGCAGTTAAATCTGCTACAGATCCTACTTATGGATATTTATATCATTATCAAGAAATTACAAAATATAATATAAATAATGGAACTAAAGCGAATTCTATAATTCTTGCTTATGATGAAGTTGATGTTGATCCAGGACATGTTCATGAAGGATGGATTCTTCCAAATCCTTATGATATAAATCTTGCTGATAGGAGCAAATGGAGCAATATAATGGATGAAATTATTGAAGATAAAGATGATAATATAATATTTGACATTTATAATACATCTCAAACTAATGCGAATTTATTAAAGATAGATTATAGTGGAAAAACATTTGAACATGATAATATTCCTCAGAATTCAAAAGGACAAATCTGTTATGCAAACAATGTTTTATACATAGCAACAAAAGAAAAAATCTCCATATACAATACAAGTTTTGGTAAAATAAAAGAAATATCTTTACCATCAACAAATGTATTTACATTTGATATTAAGATATCATCAGATGGTAAAAAAGCTTATGTATTAGGATATAATAGTGAAAAAACATCTTATAATATTTTATTATACGATATTACTTCAAATAGTATTGTGTTTAATAAAACAATTGAAATACCTAATGCTAAAGATTTAGTTAATCCAAATGGTGGTATTGCATTAACAGATGATTATATGTTTATATTGAATACTGATGCTAAAAAAGTTTATAAATATAGTATAAATTAAAGCACTATGTACCGAGGCTGTTGAAAAAGAAAATATTTTTTAACAGCCTTATACTAATTTGACCTCTACTTAACTTTGTTTTATTATGTTAATTATTAAGAGGCTGTTGAAAAACTTAAAAAATAAACATTGATACAAAATAGGGTCTGTGCCGAGCTCTAAAATTAGGTTACATAGGTCGGCCTGACCATGCTGTTTATTTTTAAAGTTAATTTTGAAAAAAGAAAACAGACTTTTTCAACATACTCTCAAGATTTTACACTCTGATTATGGAGGTAATAATGTTCAAAATAGATCCTTTCATGAACAATTTCCCATTTAATGGACTAACTTTTGATGATGTATCTTTGGTTGTGCAATATTCAGAAGTTTTACCTAAAGAAACAATTCTTAAAACTAAATTAACTTCAAAAATCGAACTTTTCAATCCATTTGTATCAGCAGCTATGGATACTGTCACTGAATGGAAAATGGCAACTGAACTTGCAAGATTAGGTTGCATTGGAATAATTCACAAAAATATGACAATTGAAGAACAAAGTTTACAAGTAGCCAAAGTCAAAAAATTTCTTAATGGTTTTATAGAAAAACCAGTATTTATATATGAGGATAATACAATTGAAGAAATTTTCAATATGAAAGTAAGCAAAGAATACAATTTTTCATCATTTCCAGTAATTGAAAGAAATACCCAAAGATTAAAAGGAATTTTCACATCACATGATATGAAATTTGTAGTTGATTACAAAGATACAGTAAAAAAGCATATGACAAGCAAAGTAGTATATTCTGAAAAAAACATTAATTTTAATAAAGCCTATGGAATAATGCTTGAAAAAAAAATATCAAAACTCCCTGTCGTAGATAAAGATAATAAATTAGCAGGATTATTCTGTTTAAATGACATAAAAGGAATTGTAGCAAAAGCACCAGCAATTATGAATGTAGATGAAAAACATAGATTAATATGTGGAGCAGCAGTATCAGTACATGATTATGACAGAATAGACAAACTCATAAAAGAAAAAGTTGATGTAATAATTATAGACACAGCACATGGACATACCAAAGGAGTTTTAGAAACATTAAAAAAAGTAAAAGATAAATACAGTAACATTCAAATCATAGCAGGAAATATAGCAACATCGCAAGCAGCATTAGACCTATACAATGCAGGAGCAGATGGAGTAAAAGTAGGAATAGGACCAGGTTCAATATGCACAACAAGAGTTGTTGCAGGAGTTGGAATTCCACAAATAACAGCAATATATGAATGTTCAAAAGCATTAAGAGGCAAAATCCCAGTAATAGCAGATGGCGGAATAAGATATTCAGGAGATGTAGCAAAAGCAATAGGAGCAGGAGCATCAACAGTAATGATGGGATCAAATTTTGCAGGAACAGAAGAATCACCAGGAGAAAAAATTTTATATAATGGCAGAAAATATGTAGCATACAGAGGAATGGGATCACTAGCAGCAATGAAAACAGGCGAAGGATCAAGAAAACGATATTTTCAAGATGAAGTAGAAGATAGCAAACTAGTACCAGAAGGAATAGAAGGAATGGTACCATATTCAGGAACAATAGCAGATGTAATATATCAGTTCATAGGCGGATTAAGAAGTTCAATGGGATATTGCGGAGTAAAAACAATAGAAGAATTCCACAAAAACTCAGTATTTACAAAAGTATCCCCAGCAGGATTAAAAGAAGCACATCCACATGACATAACAATAACCAAAGAAGCACCAAATTATAAAAAATAAGGGTGTCGGTTCTTGACATTGACAAAACAAAACATTTATAAGTATATGTGAAGTGGAAACATAAAGTCGAGAATTTGATACTCAGATCTTTTTTACTATTTCTAGCTTAATATACAAGAATATTTATCAAATTATAGCTTAAATATAGAAATCTATCTTGTTAGAATTTAATCATATCAGAAATTTTAATAATTGAATTGTTCAAATCTGTTTAATATACGCTTATAAATGATTGAGATTGTCAATGTCAAGAACCGACACCCCACAATTAAAAAAAATTAACTTCTGGTTAATAATTTTTACTTTTTTTGTTATTTAAATTTCATTAAATCCCTTGTTTAAGCCAAAAAAACTATTGGCACAAAGTTTGCTGTTACTTTTGTATAGATTTTAAAAAAAAAGGAGGATTAATGAAAAAAATCTATTTAATTGTTATTAGTTTGTTTTTGGTGGCAAATGTTTTTGCGGATAAGGTGTATATTACAAAGATTTCTACTAAAACTGAACAGGATTTAAAATCTAGGGTTAATACAATTCTTGAGAGTAATGATTTTGAAATTACTGAAAACAAGGAAGATGCAGATTTGCATATTTCTATATTTAGTGATGTTAAAACAAAAAGAAACATTAATTGGGGTGGTTGGCTTATTGCATACCCATTGTTTGGAGCGTTTCATGATGTTGGTTATGCTGAAACTACTTTAAAGGTTACAGACAAAACGGGTAATGTAATTTATAAAGAAAACACTAAAAATTCATCTAAAGAAGGTTATCTGTTTTCTGATTTTAAAGGAGGTTTTAATGAAATATCAAAAAAAGCTGAGTCGTTATCAATAGAAAAAGCGTTTAGGAAATTTTTTACAGATTATAGAATTTAGTAATGTTTATTAAAAGAGGAGAGAAAAATTCTCCTCTTGCTTCTATATGTTGCGATATTTAATCAGAGAGTTTAATTAGAATTTATTTTATAAGTCTTCCGGTTTTTAGTTAGTTAGTTTTTATTATACTATTCTGTATAAAAGGTTTATAATGATAAGAAAAAACGATAAAGGTTGAAAATATGAAAAAAATATCTATAATTACGAATATTGGTACAAATGATTTTAGTATTCCTAATGAGTTTAAAACACATTTTATTAATGATTTTAATTTATTAGATGATGATATAGTTAGTTTGGCGAAAAAAAACTATTTTGAAGTTACAAAAAAAATATTTAATATTTTAGATAATGATCAAGAGTTATTAAATAAATATAAAATAAATAAAGAAAAACTTTTTCCAATATATAATTCTTATATTAATAAATTAAAAAATGAATATTCTGATATAGTTACAGAATCTTTAATTATTGTTACACAACAAGAAGCTTTAGATAAAGGATTTCATGCTCAAGATACAAAATATTGTGGTAAACTTATTGAATTATTTTTTAAAGGGAAAAACAGTAAATTTGAAATTGTTCAAATTGCTATAAATCCTACTAATTATGTAATTGCTTATGAAGAATATAATAAAAAAATATCGCAAAAGATAAATAATATTACTAATAGAAGTGATTTACATTTTGTTTGTCCTACAGCAGGAGCTCCTGCATTAATGTTTTCATTGATAATGGTTTCTATAAATTTACCAAAAAAAATAAGATTTATGTATTCAGTTAATAATGAAAATGGGCAAAGTGTAAATTTTATAGAATTTGCAGATATGATGAAAACACATTTTTTATCAAGTTATATAAAAGAAATAAAAAATAACAAAAAAATAACAGATTATTCAGTTATGGAAGAGTTTTATCAAATTTCTGATAATAAAGAAAAAACAATAATTTCAAAATTTCTTTTAAATTTTTATCAAAATAGATTTAAACAATCTTTGAATATTTTATCAAATGAATTTGAAACATATTCAATCAGTAATCAAATAAAAGATTTTGATAAATTAAAAATAATGATTAAAGATTGGAAAAAAATAGATAATAAAATCCAAATCTTGTTTTCTCTAATAGAAAATCTTTTTGAAAAAGAAAATATAACAGAATTAATAATCAAAATAAACTGTATTCTTGAAGCTATGGTGTTAAAATTAAATGAAAATTATTTTAATGTATCAGCTGATTTAAATTATAATTCTTTGCAAAAAAATATTTTAGCAAAAAATCAAGACCTTAATAACTTTTATTCAAAAATAATAATGGAAAATAAAGAATATGATATTTTAAAAGATTTAAGTATTGATCCTTGGAATGATTTTAAAAAATGGAATAAATCTAGCTCAAACAATGCGAATTTTTTAATTAATCTATTTTATATTTATCAAAATAGCAAAGATAAAGAACTATTTAAGGTGTTTTTTGATAAACATAAAGAAATTTACTTAATAATTAATGAATATAGGAATAATTTAGCACATGATATTATAGATATAGGAAGTATTGAAATTGAAGATTTTAATTTTATTGAACAGTTAAAAATTATGTATAAATTCATTTATAAACAAAAATACCCTAATTTAATAGCAAGGATAAAAGGATTATTAAACAAATGAAAAATATACTTATTACATGGATTGGTAATAGAGATCCATACTCTGACAAAAAAATAAAAGGACCAGTTTTATCTCTTCTTAATAAAAAAAAATTTGATATTGTGTATGTATTTCACGCAGAGGAATTATCAGATAAAGCATATAATTTAAAAGAAATATACAAAAATGAAAATATAAATATAATAAATAAAAAAATAATTTTAAATGACCCAAGAGATTATTCAGAAATTTTCATAAATGTTAAATCAAATATTGAAGAAATATTAAATGAAAATAAAAAATCTGAATTTTCAGTATATATAGATCCCGGAACAGCTCAAATGAAAACAGTTTGGATAATGCTAAAACTTGCAGGTTTACTTCCAGCATATTTAATACAAGGAACAGAACCACAGTATAACAATGGAGTTTATAAATTTTCAGAAATACATATTGATAATGTATGTTTTCCTGGAATAAATATTGATTCCAAAAAAGAAAATATTAATCAAAGTCTTCAAAAATTCAAAAAAAATAAAAAATTATTACATGATAAATTTAGCGATATAATTGGAGAACATCCTGAAATGCTAAAATGTTTTGAGTATGCAGGAGCAATTTCAGGTTATGATGAATCTGTATTAATTACAGGAGAATCAGGTACAGGAAAGGAATTATTCGCTAGAAAAATTCATGATTTAAGTAATAGAAAAAACAATAACTTTGTAAGTATAAACTGTGCAGCAATTCCAGAAAGTATATTTGAGTCAGAATTATTCGGATATGAAAAAGGTGCATTTACAGGAGCGGTTATATCAAAAAAAGGACTTATAGAAGAAGCAAGTGGTGGAACATTGTTTTTGGATGAAATAGGAGAAATGCCATTGTTTTTTCAAGCTAAATTATTAAGGATTTTACAAGATGGTAAATTTTTATCAGTTGGAAGTACAAAAGAAAAAAAAGTTGATTTTAGACTTGTTACAGCAACAAATAGAAATCTAATAGAATTTATAAATAAAGGAAGATTTAGAGAAGATCTTTATCATAGATTAACGATAGTAACTATTAAAATACCACCATTAAGAGAAAGAAGAAGCGATATAGTTTTACTAATAAAGTTTTTTATGGAAAAATATAACAAAGAATATATTAAAAACTCTAAATTATCAGAAGAAATTTATGAAAAAATGCTCTCATACTCATGGTCAGGAAATGTAAGAGAACTTGAAAACACAATAAAAAGATTATTAATAATATCAGAAAGTGCATACATTGATAATATAGATCTTCTTCCTGAAAGTATTAGAATAAATAAAAAAGATCATTATAAAGATTATCTTGAAATAAGAAATTCAAAGAATTTATCAGTTGATGATTATATAAAGAATATAGAAAAAGATATATATAATAAATCATTATCAAGTTTTGACAATAATGTATCAAAAACAGCAGAATTTTTAAAAGTTAAAAGTCATACATTAAGAAAAAGAATAGAAAAAATATAAAGAGGTAAATATGTTATATAGCATTGTATTAGAAATAAAAGATACACAAGAATATTTAAAAAAGAAAAACTATAATTACGCTCTTTATGCATGGTTTTTGCAAATGATAGAAAAAAACTCACCTGAATTATCAGAAAAACTGCATGAATCGCAACAAACATTATTTACAATAAGTCCTTTTTTTAAAGAAAGAGAAGAAAATATAGTTAAATTAAGAATAACAATTTTAAAAGATAATATATACAGTGCTTTTATAGATACTATAATTAAAAGTAAAAAAATAAATATAGATAAAAAAGAATTTGAAATTACAAATATAATATTTGCACAAAGTTCAAAATCAAGATATTCACGAATTGATGAAATAGAAAGTCTTGAATATAACGGAAAGTCAGAACTCGAAAAAATAACAGTAAGATTCATAAGTCCAACATTTTTCAAAAAAAATAAAACACATATAGTAATACCAGATATGGGATTAATATTAAAAAGCATTGTAAAAAAATACAATTCAATAATATCAGAAGAATATAATATACAAAATATAGAAGAAATAGCAGAGAGAATTCAAATTAGCTATTTAAATATAAAAACTAAAACATCTAATCTAAAAAAAATAGATTTGATAGGATTTACAGGAAGAATAGTTCTTGAATTAAAAAATCTATCATTAAAAGAAAGAAAAAAAGTATATAAATTATTTAGATTTGCATATTATAGCGGAGTTGGAGCAAAAACAGCATTTGGTTTTGGACAGATAACAAATTAAAAAAAACTAAGAATAAAATTATTATAAGTTAAAATTATTTAGGAGGGAAAATGAGCAAGCAAATTGATTTAACAAGTGAAAATCTACGCAAAGAACTTGTGATCGGAGCACTTCTACATGATATAGGCAAATTTATACAAAGAAGCGAGAATTTTAAAAAAGGAAAACATCAAGAAAAAGGTAGAGATTTTCTTAAAATTAAAAACTTCAGTGAAATTGTATATAATATTGCATATAGACATCATAGTAATCAAGAAACTTCAAAAGAAGAGTATATAGATATGGATTCTTCAAAATCAGGTAATTTATTTGATTGGATAGTATGTTTAGCTGATAATTATTCCTCATCAGAAAGATCAAAACTTAAAAGTGAAAAAGATGAAAGTATAAACTGGAATTCAGATATACCATTAATGTCAGTTTTCTCAAAAATACAATCATCAGAACAAAATATTAAATATTTAAATTTAGATTTAAAAGAAAATTATCCAAGTTTAGATACTTCAAATAATTATAATATTTACAGATCAAGATTTACAGAATTTGAAAAAGATCTTTCAGAATTAAAAACAATAGATACAGATAATATAACTTTTTTACTTGAAAAATATCTTTCAAGAGTTCCATCATATACAGCAGAAAGAAAAGAAGAAACCGAATCACCAGATATATCATTGTTTGACCATGTAAAAACAACATCTGCAATATCTGAAGTTATATATAGATATATTCAAGAAACAGGAAACATTCCCGAAAGTTATAATAAATTAGAAACAATTACAAAAAAAAACATATTCAAATTAATAAGATTTGATATATCAGGAATTCAGGATTTTATATATACAATACCAACAAAAGGAGCATTAAAAAATCTTAAAACAAGATCTTTTTACATTGAATTAATTTCAGAATATATCAATACAGAATTACTAAAAAGTCTGAACCTTTCAAGACCATGTGTTTTATACACAGGAGGTGGTGGAGGTTATATACTAAGCCAAGCTACTGATAATGCTGAAAAAATGATAAATGAATTCTTTCAAAAATTAAACTTTTGGTTATTTGAAGAATTTTCAGGCAAACTTTTTGTTGCACATAAAACAAAAGATTTTGACAGAGAAGTATTTAAACCAAGTAAAGATAAAAAAGAATCTGAAACTTCAAATTTTGCCAATTTATGCATAGAATTAACACAAGAATTAGGAGAATCAAAAAACAAAAAATTCTCAAAATCACTTGATGAAATATTTAGAAAACGAGAAATACCTAAATCTGAATGCAAAGTATGTAATAAACCATTATCAACAGCACCATTAAAAGATGATGAAGTAACAAAATGTGAACAATGTAAAAGATTTGAAGATTTTGGAAGTCAATTTACAAGAAATCATAAATATTTAATTTCATCAAAAGATGTAAAAGGAAATGAAACTTATCTTGAAGTTAATGGAGTTTATTACTATTTTTCAGAAACGATAAAACAGGATTCTATTAAAAATTATTGTGTTAATTCAGAAGAAGCTAAAATATATTCAAACGGAAATACAACTTCCATATATATAGGACAATTAAAACAAATATCAGATATATCAGAATTATCAGAATTTACTAATAATAGCATTGGAGTAAATGGACTTGGTGTTTTAAGAATGGATGTTGATAATCTTGGAACAACATTTAAATCAGGATTTAAACCACATGAACAAACAATTTCAAGATTTTCTGCATTATCAAGAAGTTTAAACATATATTTCAAACAAATAATTCATCAAATAATAGATGATAAAAGTCAAAAAGATAATATATTTTTTAAAACACCAATATTAAGAAAAGATAAAACTTCTGTAATGATAATATATTCAGGAGGAGATGATCTTTTTATGATAGGAGCATGGGATGATGTATTAGAATATGCTTATAGAATAAGAGATAGTTTCAAAAAATACACCTGTGATAATCCAGCTTTAACACTATCAGCAGGTTATACAATTGTATCGCCATCCTTTCCAGTACATATATTTTCGCAAATATCAGAAGAACAAGAAAAAATAGCAAAAAGTAATAAAAAAGGAGGAAAAGAAAAAGACAGCATTGCATTATGGAATAAAGCATTTCATTGGGATCCATTAAGAGAATATTGTCATGAAATACTTGATGATTTTTCAGGATTTGGATATTCAATAAATAAAAATACAAGCCTTGAAATAAAAGGATTTGGACATTCGATTTTTTATTCAATAATTACTCAAATAGATAAACATATAGATTTATTTGATAATAAAGAAAACAAAAATAAACAGGATTTTTATTATATATTTCCTCAATTAGGATATAAATTAGGAAGAAATTACATATATAACAAAAAAACCATAGAAAAAGATGAATATAAAAGAAAAGCTTATGAAAAAGTTACAGAAAGACTTGCATCAATAAAAGGAGAATCCCTTGAACATATAGTTGAAAGTTCAGAAAAAAACTTAACAATTTTAAGATTAATAGAATATATGCACAGAAGTAAAAATATAAATAAAAAAAATGGAGGAGAAAAAAATGGCATATCAGAATAATCAAAGGAATTCAGCATTAAAAAAAATTGATTTAATTAATTGCAAACCAGATGAATTAGTTAATACTGCATCTGAAAATTCTTTAGTATGGTTTAATGATAGAAATTTAACCATGACATCAGTAAGAAAGTTTTTTTCTGAAGTAAAAAGAATTGATTTAAAGAAAAAGGAATATAAGGATGAAGATTTAAAAAGAGAAATAATTTATTTAAAACCAATACTAGCTTATCAAGGTGGAAGAGCTTCTGCTAGTGTTAGATATTTTTTCTTACATCTTATTGAACTTATTGATCAACAGTATGCAAATTTTTCAAAAGAAAATTTTGGAAAATTCGTTAAATATTTAGAATCCCTAATATCTTTTTACAAAATGCAAGGAGGAAAATAATATGACAAAACTTACAGGAAAAGTGAAAATAAATTATATATTAAAAGCAGAAACAGGGTTACATATCGGTGGTAATAGCGGAGCAATGGAAATCGGTGGAGTAGATAATCCAGTATTAAGAAATCCAATAGATAGTTTTCCATATATACCAGGAAGTTCATTAAAAGGCAAAATAAGATGTTTATTAGAATTTGCAGATGGAAAAGCAGTTTCAAAAAGACATGAATGTGTAGAAGATAATTGCAAATTATGTCAATATTTTGGATCAGCATCAGATAAAGAAAAAAAGATTACAGGCAAATTAATATTTAGAGATTCCTTTATAACAGATGTTTATAAAGAAAAGCTAAAAGAAATTAATACAGAACTTTTATACACAGAAAACAAAAAAGAAAACACAATAGATAGAATAAAAGGTGAAGCAACTCCAAGAGATTTAGAAAGAGTTCCAGCAGAAACTGAATTTGATGTTGAAATAGTAGCATCAATATATAATGATAATTACAAAGATATTTTAGAATATCTAAAAAAAGGAATAGATTTATTAGAATATGATTATCTTGGCGGTTCAGGCACAAGAGGAAGTGGAAAAGTAAGTTTTAAATTTAAAGAAGCAGAAGTTTTTAATATTTCAGGTAATGATATTTCTAAAGAAGATATTGAAAAAATTCTGAAATAAAGGAGCTTTATTGTGAAATTTAATGTATGTAAAATGAATTTTAGATTTAGAGCTCGTTTTGGACATACCGGATATGAGCTTGAAAACACTACTGATTATATATCATCAGATAGATTATTCAGTGCAATATTTATTGAATGGAAAGAAATATACGGATTAGAAGATGCAACAAAAACCTTAATAGATAATGAATTTAAAGTATCAAATGCATTTCCTTATGTATCAGATACATTATACTTTCCAAGACCAAGATTAAATATAACAAGAGAAGATTTAAGCAATGACTTTTATGATAACAATAGAAAGAAAATAAAAGCATTAACATATCTCACAAAAACCTCTCTTGAAAATTTAATAGCAGGAAAAAGACTTGGAAAAGAAGCAGTTGAAACAGAAATAAAAGCATATTCAAAGCTCAAAAAAAGCATTACAACAGATTTACCTCAAAAAGTTGCAATAAAAATATCTGAAGATAACAAGTTATTTAGAGTAAAAGAAATGTATTTTAACAAAGATTCAGGATTATATTTTATATATGAAATAAAAAGTGAATTTACAGAAAAATTTAAAAAAGTCTTAAAATCTCTCGGAATAACTGGAATAGGTTCAGATAGAAGTACAGGAGCAGGATGTTTTGAAATAGATTTTAGTCAAATAACAGTTAATAATGAATTTGAAGCCAAAAGATATTACACTTTATCAGAAGTAATACCAACAGTAGAAGAAATCGAAAAGATAAAGGAGCAAATCGGACAAACAGGTTATGGATTAGTCAAAAAAGGCGGAAGAGTTCACGAAAAAGGAACTTTTAAAGTACCAGGTTATGCATTTTCAGCAGGATCAGTATTTCCAATAAATATAAATGGAAAAATTGATACTTTTGAAAATAATATTTATACACACAAAGTTTATAGATATGGCAAAACTATAAATCTTGCAATAAAAGGAGGGATTTAATGGATAATTCATACAAAATAAGATTAACTACATTAAGTCCTTTAAGTATTAAATCAGGAGAAGAAATAAGATTTTATGAAATATTTGAAGGCGAAGAATATGTATATTTTATAAATAAAAATCTACTTCTCAAAAAACTTAGTAAAGCAGGCGAAAATCTTGATATAACTTTTATAAACAAAATGACAAATATGGTAATGCACACTGGAAATACAAAACTTTTAAACTTGCAGACATTTTTAAAAGAAGAATGTGGTATTGCACTTGAGGAAAAGTTAGATAAAGAATTACTTGAAGAATTATCATATTACAAAATTAAAAAAAAGGTATCTGAAGTAAAAAATACAATTTATCCATTTATAAGAGATGCTTATAAAAAACCATTTATACCAGGTTCTTCAATAAAAGGAGCTATTAGAACATCAATCTTAGCAAGTATTTTTGATAATCAGATAGAAGATAATAATAAGAATTATAATAATGTAAATTGGAAATCAAATGGAAAGTATAATGCTTTAGTTAATAGATTTTTTGTAAAAGATAATATTGTTAATTTTGAAGGAGCACAAGATTATAAACAAAAAAAGTACGATGCCAAAAATGATTTTTTTAGATTCATACAAATAAGTGATGCAAAACTGATTGGAGAAGATAATTCAGAATTAATCAATTTTAAGGTACATGGAATGAAATCAAATTCAGGAACACCATTATTTGAGCAGGAAGTTATTCCACAGAATACAGAATTTGAATTTTCAGTAAAACTAAATAAACAAGGTTTAGAAAGTTGGAAAAAAGAATTTGCAAGGTTAGGAATACAAAAAAATGATTCATTTCCTACAAATTTTGATGATATATTATTCTTTACAAAAGCTTTTTCAGATAAAATTATTACAAAAGAAAAGAAATATTGGAATAATAATAAAAATTTATCTGAGTTTTATAATAGTATTGAAGATGAACTTGAACTTATAAGAATTGGAAATGGTTCTGGAGCTCATTCAATAACACTTGTAAATGAACTTGATACAATAGGATTTCAAATTCATGGGAAAAAAGGCGTTTTAAATAATCCAAAAACAAGAAAAATGGTAACTCGATTAAATGGAAGTATGGAACCATTTGGATGGTGTAAAATGGAAGAAATTGAATAATATTAATTAATAATTAATAATTAATAATTAATAATTAATAATAAATGGTCTTTGACAATTAAATGAATGTTTAATAATGCTAAGGCTGTTGAAAAACTAAAAAAAAACAAACATTGATACAAAATAGGGTCTGTGCCGAGCTTTAAATTTAGCTTACATAGGTCAGCCTGACCATGCAGTTTGTTTTTAAAATTAAGTTAAAAAAAGAAAATATGATTTTTTCAACAGTCTCAGCCCGGCATGATTTTGTTTTTTGTCATCCCGGTATGCTTCTGAATTTTTGTCATCCCGGTATGCTTCTGAATTTTTGTCATCCCGGTATGCTTCTGAATTTTTGTCATCCCGGTATGCTTCTGAGCCGGGATCTTCTTTAGCTTTATAATTATTTATTATTTCATCAAAGAAATATTAATTTATCGGACCACATGAAATTTAACTTCCATGTATAATTCCCTCTTACGATGTTCGCCTTTGCAATACATCCGTATATTGCATACTTCGTAACAGTCTCCATAGTTCCTCTTAATTAATTTTCTTTGATTTCATTATTCAAAAAATTTTTCCTTGCTTTATATTGTCAATTTTTAATTTTTAATTATTAATTATTAATTATTAATTGCTTCATTAGCTCTGTCATCCCGGTATGCTTCTGAATTTTTGTCATCCCGGTATGCTTCTGAGCCGGGATCTGTCTTTATTTCCATAAAAAAACACGGAGGTTTTTTAATGAGTGTATTATATGTTCAGAAACAAGGAGCAAAACTAGTAAAAAGTGGTGGAAGAGTTAATATCGTTTATGACAAACAAACAATAACAAGTGTTCCAGCAATGAAAATAAGAGGAGTTGTTTTATTCGGAAATATAAAAATCACAACACCCTTAATAAGATGGTTTTTATATGGAAATATACCAGTAGCATTTATGAATACCGACGGTAATTTCTGCGGGAAATTAACAGGAAAGACAAATCCAGATTACTTACTAAGATTAAAACAAACACAATTATTTCAAAACAAAGAAAAAACCTTATATTTAGCAAAAGAATTAGTAAAAGCAAAACTTTTAAACACAATCGATTTATTATTATCATTTAATCGAAGAAGAAACTCCCAAGAAATTACTGATGTAATAAACAATTTAAAAGAAGCAATAAGGAAAATTGAAATAGTTGAAAATCAGGATTCATTAAGAGGAATCGAAGGTTTTGCTGCAAGAAAATATTTTTCTGTTTTTAAACTCTTAATAAACCCAGAAGAACTTGAATTCAAAGGAAGAGAAAGAAGAGGTTCAAACAATCCAGTAAATTCAATGCTTAATTACATTTATGGAGTAATAAGATATTTCACATATTACTTTGTCGAACTAGCAGGATTAGATCCTTTCGCAGGTTTTTATCATAGCACAAGATATAATAGACCGTCATTAACACTCGATCTTATGGAAAATTTCAGAAGTATTGGAGATAGAATAATATTAAAGTTAATAAACAAAAAAATGGTAGATTTCGATAATTTTGATTTTGACAATAAAGATTATGTATTAATAAGTGAAAAGACGAGAAATCTCATAATTTCAGAATTTGAAAAAAACTTAGGTTTATCTTCCTGTTTTATAGAAAACAATCCAGTTATGTCACAAACAAGATCACTTGAGAATTTTATTAAAGGAAAAACAAGTGAATTTAACCCATATTTAATCAAAACCGTATAAACCATGAACCTTGTAATTTGCTATGATATATCAGACAACAGGAAGAGAAGAAAAGTTTATAAAGTACTTGAATCTTATGGAATAAGGACACAATTCAGTATTTTTGAATTAACAGTAAGTAATATGGAATATAATGCAATAAAAGAAAAATTACTAAATTTAATAGATTTAGAAACAGATAGACTATATTTTTTTGCATTATGTGAATCATGTATAAAAAAAATAGAAAGAAACGGAAATATTGAAAGATTTAAAATCGAAGAATACAATCAAGATGTCATAATAATTTAATAATAACAAATTTCTGTACAAGATTATACAAAACATAAAATTGGCATGAATGCTAAAACATGTAATGGTAGAATATATCGAAGAATGTAGATATTCAAAAAAAATTTTTAGAGCCATAATAGGCATGTACAGAAAGAGAACAAAATACAACCTTGAAAACGGTAAAAATATCTGTTACTATTGAAATACTAAGAAATCCCTGAAAGGGACTACGACTGTAACCTTAAGCTGACTGTCTCTTACTCCATTTCTTCCGATTGAAATACTAAGAAATCCCTGAAAGGGACTACGACGCTGATAACCATATTTCTTCTTTTTTCATTTTTCTTCCTTTTTATTGAAATACTAAGAAATCCCTGAAAGGGACTACGACGTCAACATTTATTTTTAAGTACCAAAGCACCGTTGAATTTTATTGAAATACTAAGAAATCCCTGAAAGGGACTACGACATATTACCCTTATACCGAAAACATACGAAGCTCTTGTTATTGAAATACTAAGAAATCCCTGAAAGGGACTACGACGATTTTAGATGGTTTATCCTAATTGGGAAAATACTTCTATTGAAATACTAAGAAATCCCTGAAAGGGACTACGACTAATCTCATAATAATCCTCCATTTTTCCGATTATATATTGAAATACTAAGAAATCCCTGAAAGGGACTACGACTCATAATATAATTCGCTTATTGTATATTCTGACT
>Ga0265293_10001202_pt1 | contig 57759 bp, 67 predicted proteins | sample Munlanlewell138R_FD_192505 | JGI IMG/M metagenome (GOLD analysis project Ga0265293, IMG submission 192505) | Leachate microbial communities from a municipal landfill in Southern Ontario, Canada - Leachate well 138R | ecosystem: Engineered > Solid waste > Landfill > Unclassified | place: Canada... | reverse complement strand
CGGATTATCGCAGCCTCACTCTTGCTTCGTAGCGCCACACCAGCGCTCGCAAGGTTCTTGCTCACGGTGCTCTTGCTCACACCCAGCTCTTCCGCAATCCTCCTGATCGACCACCCAGAACGGTAGAGCCGCTCAATCTCCGAGCAGTCCACGTCTACTCGTCTGAACTGTCTCCTGATTTCTACTCCGTGCCGACGAAGAACATCTGTCACGGTACGGAGCGGGCGTCCAGTTTTTTTTCACTCACGTCGGTCGCAGTGACACCTGTCGCGTACAAGCGGACAATCTCGGCAGCTTCCTTACCTGATACGAAGCGGTAACCTGGGGTTTTGTGTACTGAGGTCAGGGTGCGATCCTGCTCCTTGAAAGGGCGAGGTTTCTTATAGACTCGCCTGACCTCTGTTGCAACAGAGGTCAATTGTTCTGTGCTGCAGGAACTGAGGCGCACCACATACATGAAAAAATAGCCTCCCGTTCAGGGAGGTTTTATTTATCTAGAATGAATACGTAGTAATGAACCCCATACTACATTACGACGCGTCGGGGCTGACGGACGCGCGGTTGTGCCTGAGGGGCGATAAGCTTTGCCGCTCGATCTCTCAGTGTCTGAGCAAGCTCAAGCTCGCCAACGCGCTCGTAAGCATCAGCAAGAAGCTTCAGCGTCTGCGGAATAGGCTCGATTTCAACGGCACGTTCAAGCGATTCAATCACCTTCTTATCATCCTTTAGCTTCTCTTGTACCTTCGCATAGGCAATATGACGCGCTGCATGCTCTGCATCCATAGAGAGCGCCTGCTCAAACGCCAACGCTGCCTTAGGATAATTCTCTGTCTCAAAATAGATGAGGCCGACGTTATGAAGACTGCTCGCGCTTGGCTCAAGCGACTGAGCGATCTCGAAACACTCAATCGCCTCTTTATACTGCTGCTGTTTTGCATAAAGAATACCAAGGCGGTTATATGCGCTTGCGTTACGCTCATCTACGCGAAGGATAGTGAGAAGTGCCTTTTCTGCACGAATATACTTTCTATCCTGAAGTGAACTTTGAGCAATTGTCCAAAGCTGGTCAAGTTTATCCGACAGTTTCGTCGAAAGGTCGGTAGTGACCTCATTTACTGTTTGCTTTTGCCAGATTACCCAGAATCCGAGCAGTGCTAATACTAAAAGTCCTAACATAATATATATTTATTATACCACGAGTGTTGCAGCAAGCTGAAGACGGATATTTCCATTCTGCCGTATACTATCATACGCATCCTGGAGGCGGTTCATTCGCATAATAGCACCGGCATCACCTGTCTTGGCGGCCGACTGACGTAACTGCTTCAACGCATCGCCAATAAGGAGGAGCGCCTTCTCTTTTGAGTCTTTATATGAGTGCGCAAGTTTGAGTCGTTCATACTGCGTCCCCTGAAGGAATGTCCGTGCATCACGAACAATCTCTGCACGGCGCATAAACGCCTCATCATCCCCCGCTAGTAGGCGCAGCTCCCCTGGGAGTCCCTCAGCGATAAAGAGCAGCTGTGTGCGCTTCATAGGCTCATCTACACCAAGTTCGTCAAGCAATGCCTCTGACTGCCCCCTTGATAGAGGGAGTGCATCAACTCTTTGCACTCGTGAGCGCATCGTTGGCAATAGAAACTGCGGAGAGTGGGACAGAAGCACAAAGCGTACACCTACAGGTGGCTCCTCTAGCAACTTGAGGAATGCATTCTGCGCCGGTTCAGCCATCTTTTCTGCAGCATCAATAATCACCACCCTTCCGGCTTCACTGCGAGTCTTAAGTGTATCGTACAGCTCCCGTATCTGAGAAACTGTAATGCTCCCCTTTTCATAATCAGTAGCCTCATCTTTTAGCGGACGCACCCATGTAGCGAATTTAGCATCATCAGCAGAAACGTACATTACCATGTCCACCAAGCCAACACCTTTAGGACCAGCGATGAGAACGCCGTGTGCGCCGCTACTCCAAACACTCTGTAGTTGACCGAGGGTCTTGCTGTGAATATACGGGCCCGCCATACTATGCATGTATCTTCTTGTGGAACTCCTCGGGTACGGCCGCAGCAAAAGTTCGGCGTTCTGAGCCAGGCAGTGTCAGTTCAAGCATCTCAGCATGAAGATACAGCCTGTCCGAAGATTTCTTAGTATTATATACCCTGTCACCCGCAATAGGCGTGCCGATATACTGCATATGCACGCGAAGTTGATGTGTACGCCCCGTTTTTGGCTTCAACGCTACGAGCGATCTCTGTCCATCGGACTCTAATACTTTATACGTCGTGAGAGCCGACTTTCCTGCAGCATCTACCCTAAATGTACTTGGCGCGGATGGATTCCTTCCAATAGGAAGGTCAATCACGGCCTCTGGTAGTTTAGGGGTGCCATCAACCACCGCAATATACGATTTCTTCACGCTCCTGTTTGCGAATTGCTTCTTTAGAGACTGTGCAGCTTCATCTGTCCGCGCGCCCATAATAACGCCACTTGTGTCACGATCGAGGCGATGAACAATACCAGGACGATTCGTATCCAGCCCATGCGCAGTATACCGCCTAAAGAAATCGGCCACTGTAAACTCGTCACTCATCACACCTTTGCTGTGGGTAAGAATACCGGCCGGCTTGTTTACTACAATAACAGAATCGTCCATATAAAGAATCGGGAGCTCTTTATCCGAGAAGTCTGCTTTCTCAGGAGTCTCAAGAGTGATCTCGGATACATCACTCACGTCGGCACTTGGCTTCGCTACTACTTTTCCGTTTACCTTAACATACCCCGCCTTTATATACTTCTGGATAGTTGCGCGCGTAAAATCTGGGAATCGAGCAGCTAACTCTCTATCAAGACGTACGGTCTTTGGAAGAACCTTGAATGCATATACGTCACGAAATTTATAAGGGAGTCCGTAGGTATCAAAACCTCTCTCGTTAGGGTTCCTTACTGCCTCCCCTTTTAACCCAGGGTACGAAGTCTCAATGAGCTCTTTTAGACTCTGAACATCATCCTCGATTGTATCGTCAGTGACAAGAATATACCTCACTGCGTCGTACACAAGGGAGGTGACTCGCGTCACGCCGCGCGGCTCAGTCTCCTCGAAACGACTAATAACAGGGACTGTCGCACTCGCTGGTGCAATCTTAAAATCTTTGAGTATTCGGAGCGCCTCGCGCCGCGGATTTCGCGTTGCCATCCCCTACCCCCTTGGTCGCAATCCAACAGCTTGCTGCGCACGCAGGAGCGTTGCATTAGCAGTCTGCGCCATCTTTGCCTCAGCGTCTTCAAGAATGGCAATAAGTTGCTCGTCAGTAATCGCCTCTAGGCGCGCCTGGAAACCCTCTAGGAAAGTTGCGACCGCATCAGCAACCGCACGCTTAAATTCGCCGTATCGTGTTGTGCCTACCCAGTCAGCATTCACCTCATCCTGAGTACGACCAGTGAGGAGTGCGAGAATCTGCAAAAGACTACTAATCCCAGGCTGTGTTTGGAAATCGAAATTAATTACACCAACACTGTCTGTTGTTGCTGACATAATCTTTTTCGCAGCCTGTTCAGGTGTATCGCTGAGGAGAATCTTAGACTTTTCATCTTCCGTGCTCTTACTCATCTTCTTCGTAGGATCGGTGAGGCTACGAATACGAAGCCCCTTATCACGCTCAATAAACTGCGTCTGCGCCTTAGTGTCTGCAGGTACAGTAAATACGTCACCAAACTTATTATTAAAACGAGTTGCAATATCACGAGTAATTTCTAGGTGCTGAAACTGGTCTTCGCCCACAGGAACATACGCTGCATCATAGAGAAGTATGTCCGCCGCCATCAAGACTGGATAGTTAAAGAGGCCCATAGTCACACTCTCATTCTGACCAGCTGACTTCTCTTTGAACTGTGTCATGCGGCTCATTTCACCTACATACGTAAAGCAATCAAGAATCCACGTCAGTTCACTGTGCGCTGGGATGTAGCTCTGACGATACACAAATACGTCGGGGTGTGTAATATCAAGCCCGGCAGCTATAAAATACTTAAGGTTTGTTAGCGTATTCTTATAAAGTAATGCGTGGTCGATAGGCGTTGTAAAGCTGTGCAGGTCAGGCACAAACATATTGATTTGATACTCGCCTGCATACTTTTTCTGCATCTCAACCATTGGCACAAAAGCCCCTAGGTAATTACCAAGGGTTGGCTCTTCGTTTGAGCGGACGCCTGTGAGGATTGTTGGTTTTGTCATTGGTACTTATTATAGCAGATTTAGCGCTGGCTCGTCTGCTAGCTGGGCTGCTTTACGAAACAACGAACCGAAAAGCCTTGATAACGGTCGCTGTAGTTCACACTTCTCATACTGTTTGCGTTCAGAGCCCTTGCGCTAAAGGCGTTGCCAGAGTTAGCAGGGTCAGCGGATCGAGACCAAAAACCCATGCGACTTCCCTGATCGAAGAAACCACCAGCCCAATCACCAGACAGGACACCTCTAAAGGGTCCGCCATAGCTCCACTTGGCTATACTTGGATCACCAGCAGGGGCCTCGTATCCTGTACCGCCAAATGCACGGTCAAGGTCGGGGATGTCACCTAGAGCTACGGTCCAGTCGCTGTTCCAGCCAGCCGTAGGCAGTTTCCATCCAGCGGGACAAATAGAGTAAGGGGCATTTCCTGCTGTAAGTGAAGTCCTCGTTTCACCAGCTGTAGCTGCCGGGAAGTTATAAAGATACCCATAATTAGTACTGCCTATAGCAGTATCATTACGGACAGGGCCAATAGCATGAGGTGCATCGTAGTTAGTAGGGCCTGAACTTATGAGCTGCGGAAGGATGAAGTCACTGCCGACATCACTATCTATTGGAGTGAGAGTAATTGCTCCAGTTGCGCTACCCAGCTTGAGGTTATTAAGCATCCAGCAATTACCGTCCGCAAGCCTTGCAACCTCATATACACGAGTGATACCGCCACGACTATCAGCGAGTGAAATGACAGCACCAGGGTTACTTCCTGTATAGATAGTGAGGTTCGAGCACTGCATAGAAGTAAAACTTTGCATCGCGGCGACACCCCACCCAGCGCACTCACCGTCCTGAACAGAACCCTGTTCGGTAATGCGCATAGTCCTCCCCGAAAGAGAGGGGTTTGTTGCTTGAAGGCAAAAAGTAACGCCACCACCCGTATAGATAAGATTGTTATCACCCGAGGCCTTAAGATCCGGGCTTGACCCTGGGTAGGAACCTGTTTGAGCACGAACAAGCCCAAGCTGAGTGGCACCATTCCTTAGGTCTGACTTAAGTGAAGACTCTTTCGCTTGGATGGTAATACCATTGTATGCCACGATAGTAATCGCAGCGAGAATAGCAATGACAACCACGACAATAAGAAGCTCAACGATAGTAAATGCTTGACGAAGAGAGGTAACAGATACGGCCGAACTCCTTACCGGAAGTTCTATTTTTGATTGCATACTTTTGCATCCTTATCTAAATTGTCTGAAGTATAGCACAAGCGGATACGACACGCAAATTATATCATAAGCGCAATACACCTCTACAGCGCAAAAAGACACCCCGCAGGGTGCCTTTTCTCTCCAGTAAAACGCCTTAACGCTTTGAGAATTGTTCGCGCTTACGAGCTCCGCGGAGACCGTACTTCTTGCGTTCCTTCTCGCGTGAGTCACGCTTGAGAAGTTCTGCCTTCTTAAGAGTCGAACGAAGGTCTGAGTGTGCTACGGTAAGTGCCTTAGCAATAGCAAGCTTGATTGCATCAACCTGGCCAGCTGTACCGCCACCTTGTACGCGTACTGTGATGTCGAACTCTTTTTGCTTGTTCACAAGCGCAAGAGGGTCAGTGATCTCAGCTACAAGAGACTTGTTTCCATCAAGGTACTCAGCCGCAGGCTTTTCGTTGATAGTAATAGTTCCCTTTCCAGCGTAAAGACGTGCGCGTGCAGTTGCACTCTTGCGTCGTCCAAGTCCGTAGAAGTAAGTTGCATCAGCCATATTACTTTACCTCAACTTTCTTAGGTTTCTGAGCTTCATGTGTGTGTGCTTCACCAGCAAATACACGAAGACGGTTCATACGCTCACTTGAGAGCTTATTCTTTGGAAGCATACCCTTCACAGCCATCTCAATGATGCGCTCTGGGAACTTTTCACGAATCTCAGCAAGTGTCGCGTCCTTGATACCACCCGGGAATCCAGAGTGACGGTAGTAAATCTTGTCAGTCTCTTTCGCACCAGTCACCACAGTGTTCGCAGCGTTGATAACTACAACATAGTCGCCGCCGTCAGTGTGTGGGGTAAAGGTTGGCTTATACTTACCGGTGAGGTACTTTGCGATTTCAGTTGAAACGCGACCAAGCGGCGCAGATGCTGCGTCAATGAGAATCCACTCACGTGACACGTCAGCTGGCTTTTGGCTAAAAGTTTTAACAGTTGCCATTACTTAGTCTCCTTTGCTTCCTTAGGTGCGTCCACAACCTTTGGCGTATCCTTGATTTCGTCAACGAATTCAATAATAGCCATCTGTGTACCGTCGCCTACGCGAATGCGTGTGCGCTGAACACGTACGTGCCCACTTGTGCGGCCAGAAAGTTGTGGTGCAATTACGTCAACAAGACGGAATGCAGCAGCCTGAGTTGAGAGGCCAGCAATCACGCGTCGGCGGTTTGCAAGGTCACCCTTCTTAGCTTTAGTAACGAGTTTTTCAATGTAACGAACGAGTTCTTTCGCCTTAGGAAGCGTTGTCTCGATCTTACCGTGCTCGACAAGGCTCGTTGCGAGTCCCTTGATAAGCGCACGGCGCTGATCGCGCTCTCGGCCAAACTTACGTCCTTTGTATCCGTGTCGGTGCATATTAGACGTCCAATTCTGTCAATTTATCTTTGACTTCATCAAGCGCCTTGCTTCCGAAGCCCTTAAGCTCACGAAGGTCCTGCTCGCTGAGTGATACAAGATCACGAACCGTGCGGATTTCGTTGTTGATAAGAGCGTTCGCGGTGCGTGCGCTGAGGTTTAGTTCTTCAATAGGGGTGTTAAGCTCGCCACCTTCTTCAACAATTTCTTGCCCAAGAGCTGGAGCAGCTTCAACAGTTGTGCTTCCTGCAAGCGCAGTGTACTGGTTTACAAGGATAGCAGCTGCTTCTTCAAACGCTTCACGTGGGCTAATTGAGCCGTCAGTTTCAACGTTGAGCTGAAGCTTATCAAGGTTCGTCTCCTGACCAACACGAGTACCATCAACCTTGTAACGTACACGAAGTACTGGGCTGAACATTGCATCGAGTGCAATCATGTCGCTGTGAAGACGGCTTACGCTTGACTCTTCAATAGTCTGGTAGCCACGACCCGATTCAACAACAAGGTCAATTACTACAGTCTTCTTTGCGTCATCAACAGTTGCGATAACCTGCTCAGGGTTGATTACTTCAACGTCTGCAGTCGTCTTGATGTCAGCTGCAGTGATTTCACCTGCACCCTTCTTTTCAATACGAAGCTCTACAGGCTCATCAGTTTCAACCTTGATACGTACGTTCTTAAGGTTAAGCATGATATCAACAACATCTTCTTTGATGCCAGCAACAGTAGTAAACTCGTGGCTTGCACCTTCAATCTTGAAGGCAACAATCGCTGCACCACGCACGCTTGAAAGAAGCACGCGGCGAAGGCTGTTACCAAGAGTGTTCCCGTAACCTGCCTGAAGTGGCTCAATTACGAACGATGCGCTGTTTACACCAGTTTCTTCAATGTTAGCAAGCGCTGGGTTGTGAATAACTTTTGACATATCGATATATCTCCTTACCCTACCGTGAGTAGTACTCAACGATTAATTGTTCGTTAATGTCAGCTTCAGCTTCTTCACGCGTTGGAAGACCTGTTACAGAAATGGTCATTTTCTTTGCATCACTCTTAAGCCATCCGAATGTTGGCTGGTTGCTTGTAGAAACGATTTCTGCAAGACCAGTAAAGTATCCAGACTTAGTGCTCTTTGGACGAACAACAAGCTCATCACCTGGCTTGAGGCGGATTGATGGAATGTCAACGCGGCGGCCATTGAGCATAAAGTGCCCGTGGCTTACAAGTTGACGTGCAGCGCGGCGGCTGGTTGCAAAACCTGCGCGGTACACTGCGTTATCAAGACGCTGTTCAAGCATGCGAAGAAGGTTTTCACCCTGAAGACCGTCTTGGCGGCCAGCTTCAGTCATAAGCTTAAGGAACTGCTTCTCAAGGAGACCGTAAAGACGGCGCACCTTCTGCTTTTCACGAAGCTGAGTAAGGTAAAGACTTGGCTTACCACGGCGTCCATGTGCGTGCTGACCTGGAATACCGCTCTTACGAGCCATGATCTTGTGAGCCTTCGGGTGAAGAGCATACCCTTCTCGGCGGCTCTGTTTAACAATTGGTGATGTATCTCGAGCCATAGCCTATCCCCTTCGCTGCTTTCGTGGACGTACACCGCCGTGTGGCACACCGGTTACTTCCTTAATACTTTCAATGTTGATGTCAGCAGTAGAGAGTGCGCGAATAGACGCGTCACGGCCCTGGCCAACACCCTTTACGAATACGTCAACTGACTTAAGGCCAAAGCCCTTTGCAGTTTCCGCTGCCTTTTCTGCAGCGATCTGTGCTGCATATGCAGTACCCTTCTTGCTTCCGCGGAAACCTGAGGCACCTGCGCTACCTTGAGCAATAACGTTACCCTTCTTATCAGAGAAGCTAACGATTGTATTGTTAAAGGTTGCCTGAATGTGGAGCTGACCAGCAGGAACTGATCGGCGTTGCTTCTTACGATTTTCTGCCATAATCTATATCCCTTCCTAGGTCTTACTCGCCGCTTTAGGCTGTGCACCACCAACTGCTACCGCGCGACCCTTACGAGTTCGTGCATTCGTACGTGTACGCTGACCATTTACAGGAAGACCTGATTTGTGGCGCAGACCGCGATATGCGTTGATGTCTTTAAGACGCTTAATATTGTTTGTTACCTGACGCTGGAGGTCGCCTTCAACGGTATAATCTGCATCGATTATTTCGCGAATACGCTGTTCTTCAGCCTCGGTGAGATCTTTCACCCGAGTGGTCGGCTTTACTTTAGCCGCCGCAAGGATGGTCGACGCAAATTTCGGACCGATTCCATACACGTATGTAAGAGCGATCTGAACTTGCTTTTCTGCGGGAATAACTACCCCAGCAATTCGAGCCATGCTTAACCCTGCCTTTGCTTGTTCTTAGGTTTTTTCTTGTTGATAACCGTTAGGCGACCTTTACGGCGCACCAGCTGGTCATCCGGACTGATTTTCTTTACACTCGCACGAACTTTCATGAGTTTAAGAAGCCTCCAGTTAAATGTTGTCTTTGTGGCGGTACGTGATTCGTCCCTTTGTGAGATCATAAGGGGTCATCTCTACGTCCACCTTGTCACCAGGCACCAAGCGAATATAGTTTTTACGCATTTTTCCGCTAATGTGCGCGATGATGCTTAGGCCGTTCTCAAGTTCAATCTTGAATTGAGTATTAGGCAGTGCTTCCACTACCTTGCCTTTCATCTTGATTACCTCTTTATTACTAGCCATAAGTTACAGTACTTAATTATACAGCAAAAGCCGTTAGTAGTAAAGGGGTATGTACAGGGAAATTCATCTTATTAATCATCCTATCGGTCATAATCATCATAGGTTACCATAAGTGCGCGTGAATTGATCTGACGAAGTGCCTCAAGCCCTACAGAGACCACGATGAGGAGCCCTGTACCGCCGATAGAGAGGTTTGTATTCGTAATACCCGCAAACTGCGCCAGGAGGTACTCAATGATGAATGGAGACACAGCAATGATACCAAGAACAACAGATCCGAAGAGAAGGAGACGGTTCATAGTGCTTGAGAGGTACTTCTCTGTCTGCTTACCGGGACGAACACCTTCAATGAAGCCACCTTGCTTCTGTAGGTTCTCTGCAATCTCGCTTGAGTTAAATACAATGCCTGTATAAAAGTACGTAAAGAGGATGACAAGGAAGAAGTATGCCGCAGGGTAGATAAATGCCTGGAGCTCAGCCCCTGTGAACGCACCTGGGTTCGGCGCCTGGAACCATACAATAAGGTTCTGTGCCAAGTCAGCATACGCTTCATTACCACTCGCCTTTAACACCTGCCCAACGAACGCAGGGAGGGAGAGGAATGCTACCGCGAAGATGACTGGAATCACACCCGCTGCAATAAGCTTCACTGGAAGAATACTTTTCACTCCACCGTAGCTACTGTTACCGTGAACACGCTTTGCGTAGTTAATAGTAATCACACGCTGCGCCTCATTAATCTTCACAAGGAAGTAAAGGAGTAGCATGGATATAAGCGCAAGGAATAACACCACCCAGAACATCATAGGGTTGACGGGGATATTGAACCATCCAAACACACTGAGCATACCATTGCTCGTGTCAAAAAGAGCCGTGCCGAATGTTGAAAGCATTGATGGAAGCTGGCTAATAATACCTGCAAAGATAAGGAGGCTGATACCGTTACCAACACCCTGCTCTGTAATAAGCTCACCAAGCCACATAAGAAGCACCGCACCGGCTGACATCGCACCTACGGAAGTAATCCACTCAAGCGCAGTTGGGTCTGCAAGTACTGTGGTATTTCCAGCAAGCACTGTCTGGCGGAGAATGAAGATGAACGCAATTGACTGAACGATAGCGAGCGGAACTGTTGAGAGACGTGTCCACTGGTTAATCTTACGGCGGCCAGACTCACCATCTTTATTGAGCTCTTCAAGCTGCGGAATAGCCTTTGTAAGAAGCTGGGAGATGATTGATGCAGTAATGAACGGGGTTAGCCCCACAAGCACAATCGAGAAGCTCGCAAGCGCACCACCGGAGAGGAGATTGAGGAAGCCACCAAAGTCCGTGCCACCAATAACACTATCAATGATATCCCTGAGCTGCGTTGGCTCTGCAATAGGGACCGGGATGTGCGCCAGAAGGCGGTACACCACAATAATACCCAAAACGGTCAGCAGACGGCGCTGCATATCCTTATTCTTAAACGATTTGAAAATTGTTTTCCAGTTCATCAGTCACTCAACCCTTTAATTATCAGCCTATGATTTTCTTTAGAATACCCCAATAGCGTACTCAATTACTTCTTCTATAGTACACTATTTTTTGCTGAGGCGGTAGTGGAAAGTTAGAGTTATACATCGGCTATATCGGCCCTGATGTAGGTATAGTGAAAACGCACTACACTTCACTCCCCAATAAAGATGGGATGAAAATACCCCATCATAGTGATGGGGTATTTTGTATATAGAAATAGCAACTACTTCTTTGCTTCGGTAGCTTCAGCTGCCTCTGCCTTCTTAGCACTCTGCTTCAATGGCACAGCAGTCTTTACAAAAGATCCGCCAGCCTTCTTGATAGCTTCCTGTGAACTCTTACTTGCACCAGCAACCTTTACATCAAGCCCCTTAGTAAGCTCACCGCGTGTGATGATCTTAACAGTGTGGAATGGTGTAGAGATGTAGCCCTGCTCGAAAAGAGTTGCGTTATCAACAGTTGCACCCTCAAAAGTATTGAGTGTATCAAGGTATACTACCTGTGCAGGTGTACGAAGACTCTTAAATCCACGTGCCTTTGGTACAGATAGAACAATACCGCGCTGACCACCCTGGAAAGTTGCACGAAGCTTCTTACCAGTACGTGACTTCTGACCCTTTGTACCACGACCAGCGGTCTTACCCTGACCAGCTGCGATACCGCGTCCAACGCGCTTTTTATCCTTGTTTGCTTCTACAAGAAGTTCGTTGTACTTAGTCATTACTTAGCCTCCTTCTTTGCAGCCTTCTTCGGGGTTGCTTCAGAAGTAAGCCACTCTTCCTTAGGAACAAGTGCACGAAGTGCTTCAATTGTAGCGTACGCGATGTTTACCTTGTTGGTTGAGTTAAGTGACTTTGAAAGAAGGTTGTTGATACCAGTCACACCAATGATAGAACGAATCACACCACCAGCGATGATACCTGTACCTGGAGCAGCCGGCTTAATAAGCACACGTGCACCTGAGTACTTAATCTCGTTCTCGTGAGGGATAGTTCCGTTCACAAGTGGGAAAGTAAGCATATTCTTCTTTGCTACGTCAGTTGCCTTCTGTACAGCAGTCTGTACGTCAGCACCCTTCGCAACACCAACACCAACCTTATTCTTGCGGTCACCCACAACAACGAGTGCCTTAAAGCGGAAGCGTCGTCCACCCTTTACCACACGTGAAACGCGGTCAATGTTAATCACTACTTCTTCAAATTGCTTTGGCTCTTGTGGAGCCTGCTCGCGGCGTCCGCGGTTGTTTCCGCGAGGACCGTTTCCACGTGGAGCACGGTTTGCCTGAGCTGGAGCTGCCTGAGTTTGTTGTTCAGCCATAATTAGAACTCGAGTCCTTCCTTACGCGCAGCGTCTGCGAGTGCCGCGAGACGTCCAGCGTACTTACGACCGTTACGGTCGAATACAACCGCTGTGATCTTTGCCTTCTTTGCTTTCTTACCAATTTCAGTACCAACAAATGCAGCACGTTCAGACATAGTACCAGTCTGCTTTGCGCCAACAGTTGTTGCAGCAGCAATAGTATGCTGTGCTACGTCATCGATAAGCTGTGCGCTTACGTGAGTGTTTGAAATAGTTACTGTGAGGCGTGGACGCTCAGCAGTACCTGAAATCTTCGCACGGACACGTGCAGCACGAAGGCTCTTGTTAAGAAGTTTTTTACCAAGGTTAGTAGCCATGATTACTTCCCTGCCTTTCCAGCCTTACGAAGAATAACTTCGTCAGCATACTTAATACCCTTACCCTTGTATGGTTCAGGCTTCTTAAGTGAACGGATTTCAGCTGCAGTGTGACCAACAAGTTGCTTGTCGATACCCTTTACAGTGATTTCCATCTTGTTCACTTCAAGCTGCACACCTTCGCGCGCCTTGTAGTGTACTGGGTGTGAAAAACCAAGTGCCATCTTTAGCTCCTGGCCGCCGCCTTCTACGCGGAATCCAACACCATTTACTTCAAGCTTCTTTTCGAAGCCCTTTGTTACACCTTCAACAGCATTGTTGAGAAGTGAACGCTGAAGGCCGTGTTGTGCCTTAGCGATTCGTTCGTCGTTCTTACGCGTTACCGTTGCAACGTTTCCTTCTACTGAAACTGTTACGTCGCTGAGGTGAGGAACGACGAGTTTGCCCTTGGCACCCTCGACAGTAATTTCACTCTCGCCGACCGTAATTGTCACACCAGCTGGTACGTCAATAGGTAGTTTTCCGATTCGACTCATGTCTTACCTTTCGTTAGGCAAGTGAAGTGTTTGTTTTTGTGCTTCGCCCGCAGTTAAATACTGGCAGTCCTAGCGCAAAATCTCCCTGATTTCACTCGCATTTATATATCTGATTTATAGTAGCACGTTTGGCCTAAAAAATCAAGAGATGGAGGCGGTCTTTTACACTAGAGCGCGTACATTGACTCTTCAAAGAATCGCCAGATATATTCAGTCGTATTTGACGCATCATCCTCAATACCATGAGGGATCGTTAGCCAGCCGTGTTTTTGATTTTGGAGTACCACAAGACGGAGAATAGAATCATCCCTACAGTCTCTCCAGTCGTATGAGGTCGCGGTCGCGTAAGAAACGCCAGCCACCTCTCGCCTACAGCTACGGTCAAGAGCCTCCTCCTTTACCCACTCGGCAACCTCTGGAAGCTTACGCGCCCTTGAACCCTTTAGGGGCACCTGCTTATCTTCGGCACCATGAACAACAAGAAGAGAGGCTGTACGCTTTTGAGCATTACACGAAGTATAATATGCACCCGACACCCCAGCCACCGCTCGGAACTGATCACTCATCCTACATCCAACAATAGCAGCGAAGCCGCCCCCGTTAGACATTCCAACAGCAAAAAGTTTTGTTGCATCAATACAGTACTGTGACGGCAATGCATCAAGAAGGTCGCGAATAAACTCTATATCGTAATCGCCATCAAGCGAGTATGGTGCACCCTGCCAAGCCGTAAAACCCTGCTTGCCAGGGAGTGCGTCAGGGTACACAGCAATAACCGGAAGTGTATTGAAGCCCGAATATGCCTCAATGTGATCACCACTTCCCCCTATTCCATCGAAGCTTACAACAACCGGATACCGGACACTTGGGTCGTAGTGCTTTGGCGTGTGAACTTGATAACTGCGCTGATAGCCGGCACTCGTCAAAGAATGTTCAGTAGTCGTATTCACTTGAGTCATACTCAGCGCATTCGTACAGTACGCACGCTCGTAGGATGCCATCTGTGCTGAAATTGTATGAAATCGCTCCTCTAGCGAGCTCATCTTATGGTTGAGTGACTGGATATAAAGAAGAAGTGAACCAATAACAAGGATACTAATACTAGCAAAAAGAGACGCGATTACCTTTCGCGACTTATACAATTGCCGGACTGACGTTCCATCTACTGTAAGCACCTAAGTAGTATAGCACTTTGATTTGATATAATAACAGTATACCCGTACTAGTTACGAAAGGATCGTTATGCCCGAAAGTATTCGAAAACTTGAAGATCAACTCCGAGACAAGGAGCGTGAGCTTGAGTCAGTAGGCAATAAACTCGCTGGTGCGAGTGTGGGCGCCGTCCTTACTCGCGGCCTTGCACTTGGAGCGGCTGCTGGCGCGTTGATGAGCCGTGAAAAGCAAAAAAGGGCCGACCTTGAGCGTGAAATTGAGAATATAAAGCGTAAAATAAGCGAAACGCACAGTTACGTATCTCGGCTCCATACAAAGAAATCACAGCTACAAAATGATTTTCAAAATCAGAAAGTGCGCTATCAGGCAGATATACGCCAGCAACGGTCAGCACTAGAGCAGCAGAGGCAAAATGAAGAGAGTCCAGACCGCATTCGCGACCTAGACAGCCAGCTCTCACGCCTCCAAAATGACATGAACGAGCGCGAGAAACAAGACTTACGTGAACACGAAAAACAACTTGATGCCGTGCAGCAGGAAATCAACAACCTTACACTATAGTTGCTTTTATATTGATTATATGCTATAATATAATCAAATTGACCCTCTACAGATAGGTTGACGTACATTATGTCTGCTGAGTTAGACAAAGAAGAGCAAAATTTTGAATACTGTCGAAAGCTCATTACTGGACTTCAAGACGAGGAGATTATCGAGCTATTCAGATTAGCACATAGATACTTCCCTAACTCCTCTCATTACATAGAAGGAGCAATAGGTGAGTACATCGAAACCATCGACGAACGAGAGAGAGTTGCAGCGCTACTCGATACCTTCCTGGGAATAGATGTGGGGTCTGCGTCTTATATCGTCATGGTGCCAGCAAGAAAGCCAGGAATCATCCAGGACTACGTTCTAGACCGCCAAATCGATAGCGAAGCATCGGAGGAGTTCGTCAGGGTGAGTGCACTTGATATATCAGAGACCCTCTATTATGAAGAGTATGAATGCGGAACGTATTCAATTAAAGAACTCTTCACCACAGCCAAGAGGATAGAAGACGCCCTTGAACGTGCCGATAGATACCTAGCAGACACAAAATAACCCCACGCATCCGCAAAATTAAAAACCTGCGTCGAGGCGTGGGTTTTTAATTTACGTCAAAAAAAAGAACCTCCACGAAGGAGGTTCTTTTTATAATCAACGAATACTAGTAAACGCTGAGGAGGAGTTCACCACCGAGCTTCTGCTTCTTAGCTTCAGCACCAGTGACTACACCCTTAGATGTACTCACAAGAACAACACCACGGCCGCTCATTACCTTTGGAATGTCTGCTGCAGCTGAGTACACACGACGTCCAGGCTTTGAGATGCGCTTGATCTCGTTAATTGTTGAGTTTTCACCTTCCTTGTTGATAGTAACAACAAGGATGTCGCGTGGCTTCGCGCTCTCAACCTTCACATCAGTGAGGTATCCAGCCTTCTTAAGCTCTTTTGCAACAACCACCTTAAGCTTGCTTGAAGGTACAGTGATTTCGTTCTTTCCAACCAAAACTGCGTTACGAATACGAGTTAGTAGGTCGGCGATTGGGTCAGTTGATTGTAATGACATATCTTATTCCTTTCCTACCAACTACTCTTAGTGACGCCAGGGATTTCACCCTTTGAGGCTTTTTCGCGGAAATTAATACGGCTGAGACCAAAACGACGCATGTATCCGTGTGGACGTCCATGAAGGGCGTCACGGTTCTTGTGACGAGTTGGTGAGCTGTTACGAGGAAGCTTCTGGAGACCGTCAAGATCACCAAGCTCCTTTAGCTCAGCACGCTTTGCCGCGTACTTCTTAATCATTTTCTTACGCTTTTCGTCGCGTACGATTGCAGATGTCTTAGGCATTAGCGTGACCCTCCTTCTTTCTGGAACGGCATACCAAACTTCACAAGAAGAGCCTTACTAGCTTCCTTGTTACCGTTCTTGATAACAAATGTGATCTGTAGACCATGAAGACGCTGTGTCTCCTCGAAAGTAAGTTCAGGGAAGATTGACTGCTCAACAACACCAAGGTTGTAGTTTCCACCCTTGTCAAACGCCTTGTTGCTCACGCCGTGGAAGTCACGAACACGAGGAAGGCTTACGTTGACAAAACGATCAAGGAATTCGTACATACGAGCACCACGAAGTGATACTGAAAGTCCAACGCGGTTCATTCCGGCACGGATCTTGAAGCCAGCAATTGACTTCTTCGCCATACGGTCAACAGGGTGCTGACCGGTAATTTTAGTGACAGTGTTGCGAACTACTTCGTAGTGCTGCTTGTTGTCTTTATCTTTACCGATTCCTACGCTCACGATGATCTTTTCAAGCTTTGGTACTTCGTTGATGTTTGAAAGACCGAGTTCGGCTTGAAGTTCCTTGGCAATGGTTTCATTGTACAAGGCTTTCAGGCGAGGAGCGGTAAGTGTAGTAGCTTTAGCCATTACTTAATCTCCTTATTGCTATCCTGGCGAGCTACGCGAGTAGTCTTACCAGCATCTTTTGTGTAACCAACGCGGGTTGTCTTGCCACTTTTTTCGTCAATCACAAGCGCGACCTTTGAAAGTGGCATAGGAACGTGAACGTCCTTGTGGCCACCACGCGGGTTAAGCGTGCTTGGCTTAACGTGACGGTGAATCTGACCAATACCTTCAAGCAGGACAGCCTGCTTTGCAGTAAGTACAGAAACAACCTTTGCAGTAGTTCCCTTGTTAGCTCCGCTAATAATCTTAACGGTATCACCCTTTTTAATACGCTTTACAGCAGGCATCTTAGAGTACCTCCGGCGCTAGGCTGATAATCTTTGTGTATCCAAGGTCACGAAGCTCACGTGGAACTGGACCAAAGACACGAGTACCCTTTGGTGACTTGTCATCATTGATGATAACTGCAGCGTTGTCGTCGAAAGAAATAGTACTTCCATCCTTACGCTTGAGCTGGTTCTTTGTGCGAACCACTACAGCCTTTACAATAGTCTTCTTCTTGACAGCACCAGTTGGGTTAGCGTCCTTTACGGTTGCGACGATAACATCGCCCACGCCCGCATAACGACGACCAGTACCACCGAGAACACGGATACAAAGGATTTCCTTCGCACCGCTGTTGTCGGTTACCTTAAGTCGAGATTCTTGTTGGATCATTACTTCTCCTCCTCGACTGCAACGTCATCCTTGAGTTCGATTGAACCCTGTGCGCGCTCGTCAATACTTGCAAGCACGAAAGACTTCGTTTTTGAAATTGGGCGAACTTCAGAGATCGTTACACGGTCTCCTTCGTTTGCTTCGTTCTTTTCGTCGTGAGCAGTGTACTTACGGTTTACAGAGTACTGCTTACCATAAATAGGGTGTGTTTCACGACTTGTTACAGTGATAGTGATGGTCTTGTCAGCCTTGTTAGAGGTAACAATACCGGTCAATGTCTTTGCCATATTATTTCTCCTCCTGGCTGCGCTGAGCTGCGTTGAGTGCTGTAAGTGCACGTGCAATTGCCTTGCGCTGTACAGTCAGTGCGTGTGGGTTCACAAGTTCGCCCATACGGTGACTGCGCTGTGTTTCACGGTATTCAGTCTGGAGTGTTACCACCTCAGTCTGCAGTTCTTCAACTGTCTTTACCGCTGCTGCTTCTTTAGCTTTTGCCATTATGCCTGCTCCCTTACAATAAACTTAGTTTTTACAGGAAGCTTGTGTGCTGCAAGGCGCATTGCCTCGCGAGCAATAGGCTCTTCAACACCACGCATTTCAAACATGATAGTTCCAGGCTTCACACGAGCTACGAAGAACTCAGGGTTACCCTTACCACCACCCATCTTTACATCCTGTGGCTTACGAGTACGTGGAAGATGCGGGAAAATACGAATCCAGATCTTACCACCACGCTTGATGTAACGGGTCATCGCCTGACGAGCTGCCTCGATCTGACGAGATGTGATGTCGCTGTTGTTTTGTGACTGAAGGGCGTAATCACCAAAGGCAATATAGTTACCAGAAGTCGCTGGACCGTCGTTTCGGCCTTTACGAACCTTACGATGCTTCATTTTCTTAGGAAGTAGCATGTCTATTGACTCCTTTCACCCTTATAGATCCACACCTTCACACCAACGATACCAGCACCTGGCATTGTTGCACGAGCTGAGTGGAAATCAACATCAGCACGAAGTGTGTGAAGTGGCACTGAGCCTTCGCTTACCTTTTCGCGGCGAGCCATTTCAGCGTTATTAAGACGACCAGCAACTTGGATACGAACACCCTTTGCGCCAGCGGCCATAACATTCTGTGCAGCCATCTTTGTTGCACGACGGAAGTTTGAACGACGTTCAAGCTGGTGTGCAATGTTTTCAGCTACAAGCTTCGCGCTTAGGTCTGGGCGCTTCACTTCTTCAATATTAATACGAACCGGAAGGCTTGCTAGCTTTTCTAGCTCCTTCTTAAGTTCTGTAACGCCTGCACCACCGCGTCCAATCACTACACCAGCCTTAGCAGTGTGAATAGTAACTGTTACAAGGTTTGCAGAACGTTCGATCTCAACACGCGCAATAGTTGGGCGGCTTGAGTAACGCTTCTCAACGTGCTCACGAATCTTAATATCTTCGATAAGCAGACGAGAAAAGTCTTTCTTGTGGGCAAACCAGCGTGAGTCCCAGTTCTTGTGAACTGCAAGACGGAAACTGATTGGATTAACCTTCTGTCCCATTACTTCTTCTCCTCTTTCTTCGCTGGCTTCGCAGCTGGCTTCTTAGCAGCGGCCTTAGGAGCAGCCTTTGCAGGAGCTTCTTCGGTCTTTGTTTCAGCAGCCTTTGCTGGTGCCTTTTTTGGCTTCAGTTCACCTGTTACTTCAACAAGGATGTTTGAAGACTTCTTCTGGAATGGAAGTGCACGACCGCGGCTTGCTGGCTTGAAACGCTTCATGCGTGTACCAGTAGTCACAGAGATAGTCTTGATAACAAGAGTCTTTCCGTCAAAACCGTGGTTGTTTACAGCGTTTGCCTGTGCACTTTCGATTGCCTTACGCACAGCAGTAGCTGGGCGGCGTGGCGTGTGATTAAGGATAACGATTGCATCCGCAACAGAGCGACCGCGTACGAGGCTTGCTACAATAGAAACCTTTCGTGGCGCGAGATCAACTCCCTTTGCGTATGAGCGTACTACTTCGATAGTGTTCTTATCAGCCATACTACTTCGCCTTTCCTCCGTGCTTACGGAACTTACGAGTTGGACTAAACTCACCGAGCTTGTGTCCTACCATGTTTTCCGAAATAAGCACTGGTACGTGTACCTTACCGTTATGAACGGCAATTGTACGACCTACCATCTCTGGGGTGATCGTGCTAGCACGAGCCCAGGTCTTGATAACTGTACGGTCTTCTAGGCTCAAAGCTGCTACTTTCTTCGCAAGCTTGAAGTCAATAAAAGGACCTTTCTTTAGTGATCGACTCATATTACCTCTTCCTCTTCGCTTCGTGGCGTGACCTTACAATGTTGCCAGCAACATCCTTGCGACGACGAGTTCGGTACCCGAGAGTAAGCTGACCCCATGGAGTGCGTGGTGCTTTACCAACACCGTGTGCTCCACCGTCACCACCACCGTGTGGGTGATCTGTGGCGTTCATTACGACACCGCGAACACTTGGGCGAATACCCTTGCGTCGGTTGCGTCCCGCTGAACCAACCTTAATGTTTTGATGCTGAACGTTTCCAACAGTACCAATTGCTGCAGTGTTCTCAAGACGGAACTTACGAACTTCACCAGATGGGAGACGTACAAGTGCGTGCTCGCCCTCCTTCGCCATAAGCTGTGCCTTTGTACCTGCAGAACGTACCATCTGTGCACCCTTACCAGCAGTCATTTCGATTGCGTAGATCTGAGTACCAACTGGGATGTTTGCAAGCGGCATGCGGTTTGATTGCTCAATTGGTGCATCCTTACCACTTGTAATCACCTTACCAACAGTCATAGACGTGTCAGCAAGAATGTAGTGGTAGAGGCCGTGCTGGTCTTTTACACGAGCGATGCGAGCAGAACGGTTTGGATCGTACTCAATGTGCTCAACTGTAACGGTAAGACCTGCAGCAAGGTTGTGGTTCATCAAACGATAGTGGCGCTTTACTCCACCACCACGGTGACGAACGGTAATGCGGCCAGAGTTATTACGACCAGCATTCTGCTTCTTGCTTTTTGTGAGACTCTTGAGTGGCTTACGAGTTGTAATGTCACTCATGTCCTGTGAAGTCATTCCACGACGAGCAGGAGTCGTAGGTTTATATTGCGTGACTGCCATTACTTCTTCTCCTCTTTCGTCTTAGGTGTTTCTTCTGGTTGCTCAAAGATTGCAAGTGAACTGCCTTCTGCAAGTGTCACGTATGCCTTCTTTGTATCAACACGATTTGTCTTACCTGGGTAGCGGTTCTTTCCACGTGAGAAGCGAACTGCCTTACCAAACTGGACAAGTGTCTTGATTGATTTAATTTCAGCGCCATACTGTTCAGCAATAGCGTCTGTAATTTCATTTTTGTTTGCCTGAAGTGGGACGTTGAATACGTAGATATTCTTCTGGCTAAGGCCATACGCCTTTTCAGTCGTTACTGGTGTAACAAGGATGGTAGATAGGTTCTTTGCCATATTACGCCTCCTCCTTTACGAGCCAGCTCTTAAGTGTTGGGAGTGATGCCTTTGAAAGTACAATGTGATCCGCGTTAAGAACGTGGAATACGTTGAGGTACTTTGTACTTACAAGAAGAACATTCTGAATGTTGCCTGTTGCACGAATCAACTCTGGAGTCTTCTCGTCTACAACAATAAGTGTCTTGCGCGCAAACTTGTTGTCTGCAAGGAACTTCACAACTTCTGAAGTCTTACCTGTTGTCTTAACATCGTTTACAGATACCTTACCTGCTTGTTCAGCAAGAGTAAGTGCCTGCTTGATAGCCTGGCGCTTTGCAGCTGTTGAGATCTTCTTAGTGTAGTTCTCGTTGCCACGTGGACCGAATACGATACCACCACCACGCCAAATTGGGTTACGGCTTGAACCGAAACGTGCACGACCAGTACCCTTTTGCTTCCAAGGCTTCTTACCACCACCACGAACTTCGCCGCGGGTCTTAGTAGTTGCGCTTGCCTGGCGAGCGTTCGCTAGGTATGAATCGTATGCAAGCTTAAGTAGTTCGTGATTCTTCACGTCTACCGCGAATACTTCTTGTGGAAGTGTTGCTTTCGCTGCTGTCTTTGTTGCTTCAGCCATTATGCCTTACCTCCAATGACGATGAGGCCCTTCTTTGGACCAGGGACTGCGCCCTTAAGACCAATAAGGTTGTTTTCAGCGTCAATGTAGCTTACCACGAGGTTCTTCACAGTTACCTGCTCGTGACCCATGCGGCCAGCCATGCGCTTACCCTTAAAGACCTTTTGTGGGTACATAGATCCAATAGAACCTGGACGACGCATATTAGACTTACCACCGTGACTTGCCGGCTGACGTCCAAAGTTGTGTCGCTTAATAGTTCCTGCGAACCCTTTACCCTTACTTGTGCCCGTTGCATCAACAACGTCGCCTACTTCAAAGGCGGTGACATCAATTGTGCTTCCGACCTTCAGTTCTTCTGATAGGTCTTCGACACGGAACTCACGAATATGCTTCGGAGTAATTTCGGCTGCCTTAAGGTGTCCAGCCACGGCCTTGCTCAGGTTCTTACCCTCCCCATAACCTACTTGTACAGCGGTGTAACCATCGGTTTCGACGGTTTTTACCTGAGTCACTGTCATAGGCCCAGCTTGAATAAGCGTGACAGGAACTGTCTTGCCATCTTCGCTGATGAGTTGGGTCATACCAATTTTGGTACCGAGAAGTGCTTTCATGCTCTTCATTTCTCCCACTTAAAATTCTTGGTGGCTAGCAGTTTCCTCCCGAGTACCCCTGTTATTTGCATAACTGACACACTCTGCTGGACTTACCAATTCACCAAGAATCGACTTTTATTACTTTAGTAAAGTTACCTCTAGTAGCTTAGCATAAATAACAGAGTTCGTCAACACTGACTATATCTTTTAGGGAGCTGGCGGAAGACGCCCTTTATAAAGCTTGTGTTTTGTGCACTTTTTTGCGATACTTTAAGCATAGTATCTAAATTTCTAATTCTATAAGGGCATCTATGGCAACTACAAAGAAACCAGCAGCAAAAAAACAGCAACAAAGACGTCAACCGCGCGAAAGGCTCCTGTCAAAAAGACCGTAGCAAAAAAGCCAGCAACAGCTAAGGCAGCTGCAGTAAAGGCACCTGCAAAGCGTGTAGCCGTAGCTAAGAAGCCTGTGGCGCGCAAAAAAGCTACGAAAAAAGCGCCGCCAATGCGATCATTCCACGTCTACCAGTCAAATCAGCAGTTTAACGACTTCCGTATCACACGTCAGACTGTCTACTGGATTATCCTCATGTGCTTCGTCATATTTGTACAGCTATGGATCCTCAAGCTCCAGTACGATGTAATGAACCTCATCGACCTCCAGGAGATTGAAAGTATCAGCCTGTACCAGTAGGCTAAAGTGTTTACAGAAAATAACCCCTTCGCTATGAAGGGGTTATTTTAATTTATGCGTTCAATGGCGGCAATAGAAGCTGGACACCCCACCCTACTGAGTGGTGTGCCCGAGTGTATCGCGGATTGCCTGCTGCGCCTTCTGTACAGACTCTTTATTCAAAACATACATGTAAAGCTGAGCATTTGGCATAGCATACGATGGCAATCCACCAGTCTGCCCCTTGCCTTCAAGTGAATACGACGTGGTTGTCCATGCCTTTGGCGAACCAATCTGCTGGTTAATAAGGCTTTTGGCGGTACCCGTAGAAATATTTGTTTGCACCGACGTTCCAACCATACTCAGGAGCGCTTCGAAATCAGAAATTGAGCGTACGCGTGACATCTTATTAATTACACCTTCAATAACGCGCTGTTGGTTCTTACCCCTATCTACATCCCCCCCTTCAAGACTCTTACGTTCTCGTGAAAAGAGAAGTGCGCGCTTGCCATCAAGCTCAACTTTTCCCGCAGGGAATGTTACGCCATCAATAGTGAATGTCCGTGGATTACTGACGGTAATCCCGCCGATTGTATCAATACTCTTCATGAAAGAGGTAAAGTTAATCCTAAGGTACGCGTCGATATCAGTATCAAGAAGGCGCGCAACTGTCTTCATTGAAGACTCAACACCATAGTTTCCAGCGTGCGTAAGCTTATCCATGCCATCATTACCGCCGAGCGCAATGGATACATATGAATCGCGTGGGATTGTCGTGAGAAGTACCTTACGAGTATCTGGATTAACGCTTGCAACGATATTTACATCTGAGCGCGACTGAGTCTGAATATCACCGTAAGTATCAATGCCGCTAATAAAGACGTTAAAGCCCTTCCTGGTCTCAATCGTGACAGCGTTCTCACTATCAGATACCTTATCAAGAATAGAAAGGCTTCGCTTTAGCGTGTAGGTACCGAAGGCCGCTATAGCCAAGATACACACAAGGATAATGACGCCGAATACTCGCGCCGTAATAGTTCGGCCTTTCGTCTTGAATGAGCGCAGCGTCAGAAGGAGCGCCCCTGCTGCAATAAGTACATATACAACACAGAGTGTAATAGCATAGAGCGACGGTAAAATACCCGAGACAAGCAGTTCAATAACTGCATATGCTCCCAATCCTACAACGAGAAGCGCAGGGATGAGTTTAAATATCATTACTCTTGAGTGGTTTGCTTTTTTCATCTTCATACTTCATTAGTATAGCATGCAAAAAGCCGCCTCTGTTTTACCAGGGCGGCTTTTTACGCATTAGACAAATCTACATGCGGATTTCAGCATCAACACCAGCTGGAAGGCTGAGGTTCTGGAGGCTATCAATAGTCTTTGGCGTTGCGTTTGTGATGTCAATAAGACGCTTGTGCACACGCATTTCAAATGACTCACCACCCTTTTTGTACACGTGTGGTGACTTCACAACTGTGAATGTACTACGACGTGTTGGAAGTGGCACTGGACCAGCAATGTTCGCACCGGTGCGGATTGCTGTGTCAATAATTTGCTTTGCTGACTGGTCAATAACCTTGTGGTCATATGCCTTTAGGCGAATACGGATCTTTAGACCTTCTTCTTTTACCATGAGTAGACTCCTGCTCGTTACGCTGAGCTGCGACCCCGTAACCTCTGCTCGCATCGTATCTATAAAAGCTTACGGCTGGCTGAGTTCTCAGGGTGATTAATAATACTCTCTTATTATAGCAGAAAATGGAGATAAAGGCAATAAACCACTATGCTAGCAATAGACCGCCGTCAACAACAATCTGCTCACCAGTTATATATCGTGCCATGTCAGATGCAAGAAAAAGAGCAACAGTACCAATGTCATCAGGCTGACCCATACGGCCAAGTGGAATATCATTACGAGCCGCCTCTGACGGAAGGGTGTCGCCCAACATAGCCTCTACGCCCGGGGTGACAACACCGCCCGGTGCAATTGCATTAACTCGTATACCATACTGTGCATATTCAAGAGCCGCACTTTTCGTAAAACCCCACACTGCATGCTTTGATGCATCATAATGAGCAAGACCAATCATTGACGGGCGAAGAGCATCAACTGAGGTAATGTTAATAATCACTCCACTGCCACGCTCCTTCATTAGCTTTGCTACTTGTGTTGTCGTATAGAAAACGCTATTTAGATTAGTCTCAATAACTTTCGTGAAATCACTGGATTGCATTTCTAAAAGTGGGCTCCACGGAAAGATACCCGCATTGTTAACAAGGATATCAATTGCCCCAAAGTTAGATTCGGTAAAATGTACCAAGTCGGTAATCTGACTTTCACTAGAGACATCCAAAACGTATGGATGCGCCAGAAAACCCATCCCCTCAAGTTCATATGCAGTACTATGCGTAAGTGCATCATTCTTATCGGCGATAACCACTCGAGCACCCGCCTCGGCGAGACGCATAGCTATTGCTTTGCCTATACCCTCCGCAGATCCCGTAACAATAGCTACTCTACCAACTAAACCAACCAGCTCGTGCAATCCATTCATATTTATTATAATAACATTTTTAAACATAAGCGGAAATAACAAGCTCTTGACGATGGGGTTTTTACCACTCCAAATAAAAACACCCCCGGTTGCCCGAGGGTATTTTTATGCGTTATATAAAGATGTTAATTACTTAACGATCTTTGTAACAACACCAGCACCAACAGTCTTACCACCTTCGCGGATTGCGAAGTTAAGACCCTGCTCCATAGCGATTGGCGCAAGAAGCTTCACTGAGAAAGTGAGTGTGTCACCAGGGATAACAAGTTCCTTGTCAGCTGGAAGCTCAACTTCACCAGTTACGTCAGTTGTACGGAAGTAGAACTGTGGCTTGTAGCCCTTAGAGAATGGAGTGTGGCGTCCACCTTCTTCCTTCTTAAGGATATATACTTCAGCGTCAAACTCTGTGTGTGGCTGAATAGAACCTGGCTTAGCAAGAACCTGACCGCGCTCAATATCAGCACGTTCAATACCACGAAGAAGGAGACCAGCGTTGTCACCAGCCTGACCCTTATCAAGGTTCTTCTTGAATGCTTCGATACCAGTAACAACTGACTTCTGAGTATCCTTAAGACCAAGGATTTCAACTTCGTCGTTGAGGTTGATAACACCCTGCTCGATACGACCAGTAGCAACTGTTCCACGACCCTTGATTGAGAATACGTCCTCAATAGGCATTAGGAATGGCTTGTCCATGTCGCGAGCTGGCTCTGGGATGTATGAATCAATAGCAGCAACAAGCTCCATGATTGCATCTTCGTACTGTGCTTCACCTTCAAGTGCCTTAGTAGCAGAACCCTTGATGATCGGAGCGTCTTCGTCGAAGCCGTTCTTTGCAAGAAGTTCACGAATATCCATCTCAACAAGCTCAACGAGCTCAGGATCAGCGATGTCCATCTTGTTAAGGAAAACAATAATCTTTGGCACACCAACCTGCTTAGCAAGAAGTACGTGCTCACGTGTCTGTGGAAGTGGACCGTCAGTTGCAGAAACAACAAGTACAGCACCGTCAATCTGCGCAGCACCAGTAATCATGTTCTTAACATAATCGGCGTGTCCTGGCATGTCTACGTGTGCGTAGTGCCTGTTTTCTGATTCATATTCAATGTGTGAAGAAGCGATGGTAATACCACGAGCCTTCTCCTCTGGTGCGTTGTCAATCGCGTCGTAATCACGAGGCACGTTAACATCACTTGGTAGCCTCTTAGCTAGAACGTGTGAAATAGCTGCAGTTGTTGTTGTCTTACCGTGGTCAACGTGACCCATAGTACCAACGTTTACGTGCGGCTTAGTTCGGTCGAAATCTGCCATGTTTGGTTAGTTCTCCTTTAAATTATTTTTTCGCGTGCAAGCCCAAAGAGACTCCACAACGTATGAGCCTAGTATACCGCTTTTTGCAGGGTTCGTAAAGAGGTATTATCTCGAGTTCGCATATCAACATTCCAAATATCAAATATGTCATACTTAGACTCATTCATCCTGGCAATCACCTCACCTAAAAAGACGCGGAGTGACTCGTACGCCAAGTATACATACTGCTCGCCTACTACATCACCGTGGACAATGAGGCATCGTACGCGATACCAGTATTCAATAAGCCCCCTCCAATCATCGACATCCTGAACCTCGCCAGACCAGTGTACAGTACGCGTCACCCGTAGAGGCTCACGGTGCGTCACCTCAACAATACCCCTCATAATTAAACGAAGCTCTGACATAACGGTCCCGCGAGCATACTCATCCCACATAACGACTCGTTTCTTCAGCATATTGAGTGCGCTACGATCACTAACGTCCCCCGTCACCTCTCTATACCATGCGTTATATGCACTATAAAGGAGGATGTACTGCTGAGCGTAATCAACCTGCGCCTTCGCAAACCACTGCTCTATATACTGAAGTTTGCGTGGGTACGCACTTCCTTCGTTAATCACCTCTGTACGACTCGTTATATCACCTCTTTCTTCCACCCCACATACCCCTTCCTATATACGCCATATACCTCCCTTAGGTGCACTTGGAAATAGCATGCCGCATCGTAGAGATGCCGGACGAAAGCCATCTCCTGTGCCGTGGGTACACCATTTTTATCAGTAGAAGGATAAAATACCAACAGACTCTGCGCTGACACCGCCAAGACATCAACAAATATTCGCTTCGCTAAAACAGTACCGTGCTCATTCTTATGCACCGCATAGCCTTTGCTGTCTATCACCGCGCCAGAGCCATCAAACCAGTAGCACGTCAGCGTGCCCGCACCATTTACTGCTGCCTGGTGAAGATATCCATCAAAGATTTCTTTGGTAACTCCAGCCATCACATCCGTACTAACACCTCCACGATCCGCGTATGCACCCTCAAGCCGCCGACCAAGCTCGAGAGAAGCAAGTATTTGACACGCTTTTGCATGACCAATCCCATTAATAGTAACGAGTGTCTCATACCCCACCTCCTCTGTTGCTATATATTTTTCCACCTTTCGAGCAAGCTTAGCCCCTGAAACACGTGCCGTACCCGATCCGATAATAACCTGAAGAAGCTCCGTCGTGGTTAAAAAGCGCGCCCCACGATATCGCAGCTTCTCCCTTGGTCGTTCATATAGTACTTGCTCCATACCCTTATACTACCGATTGATTCTAAAGTAGTTATTAAGCAGTCTTAGATTGACTTTTCATACTCTTTATGCTATAATAGATATATTGTTCTGTAACCTAAGGACAAGTACACACTATCGAGAGAAGAGGGGCCATCAATGGCTATTAAAATCCCCCGCTGGGAAGATGGATTCATCCAACAGGGTACCGTTAAGCTGAAGCAAATCGGCGAAGAAGACGGTGCACTCGTCGTGGAGTTCGGAATCTACCTAGACGACACGAGGATGGCAGAAGGGTACACCTACCTGCCAACGTCGTTCCGAGGGTACGTCCCTCCACTGATTGAGAGCGAAATTCGCTTCAAGGCGCTCAAAAACGCCCACGCAAATCACGCCTCAGTCTGTGCCACAAACTTCACCGTGGACGGCACCTGGATCTCCGAGCTGCTCGAACAGAATAAGGACGACGCCCTAAGGCGCCTCCCCTACTTCACTCGGTGACACCTTACCCACCTCCGTGGGGCTCACAGACACTCCGTCTGTTTGAGCCCCGCTGGTGGGTTTTTCACTCCCTTAGCACTCCAAATAAAAAAACCGCCCAGATTCGGGCGGTTTTTTTATACGCTGTAGCGATTACTTTGCAGTACGCTTTGCGATGATCTCTTCTGCAACGTTTGGTGGAACTTCCTCGTACTGAGCAATTTCCATTGTTGATGCAGCACGACCCTGGCTCAGTGAGCGGATGTCGTTTGTGTATCCAAAGAGGTTTGCAAGTGGCACGAATGCACGCACAAGCTTTGCGCCGCCTGGAATATCATCCATAGCGTCAATGCGGCCACGGCGTGAGTTAAGGTCACCAATGATGTCACCCATGAAGTCTTCTGGGGTTGATACTTCAACCTTCATGACTGGCTCAAGGATAACTGGACGCGCCTTTGGAATACCCGCCTTAACAGCAAGGACACCAGCAAGGTTAAAGGCAAGTTCGCTTGAGTCAACGTCGTGGTATGAACCATCGTAGAGAGTAGCCTTCACACCAATCATTGGGTAGCCAGCAACAACGCCGCTTTCAAGTGTGTCTTTGACACCCTTCTCAACAGCCTTGCGGTATTCCTGAGGAACCACACCACCCTTAATTTCGTCGCCCCATTCGAAGCCTTCGCCGGTTTCGGTTGGTTCGAAGCGGATCCAAACGTCACCAAACTGACCACGTCCACCAGATTGCTTAGCATGCTTACCCTGTGCTTCAGCCATGCCGCGGATAGTTTCACGGAAGGCAACCTGTGGCTCACCAATGTTCGCCTCAACGTTGAATTCACGCTTCATACGGTCAATAAGGATATCAAGGTGAAGCTCACCCATACCTGACATAATTGTCTGGCCAGTTTCATCGTCTGTATGAACGCGGAATGTTGGGTCTTCTTCTGCAAGACGCTGAAGAGCGATGCCCATCTTTTCCTGGTCAGCCTTAGACTTTGGCTCAACAGCAATAGATACTGGTGGTTCCTGGAACTCAATACCTTCAAGCTGGATTGGATGCGCTGGGTCTGCAAGTGTTGCACCGGTAAAGGTGTTCTTTAGACCTACCACAGCGGCAATGTCACCAGCCTTTACTTCGTCAATCTCTTCGCGCTTGTCAGCGTGCATACGAACGATACGTCCCACACGCTCCTTGTCACCAGTTGTGGTGTTAAGGATGTAGCTACCAGACTTTAGCGTACCTGAGTATACACGTACGAAGATGAGCTTACCAACGAATGGGTCAGTTGCAATCTTGAACGCAAGTGCAGCAAGTGGCTCAGCAGTATCAGACTTACGCTCTTCAACGCTTCCGCTCTTAGGGTTTACACCCTGCGCAGCTTCAATATCAAGTGGAGACGGAAGGTAATCAGCAACAAGGTCAAGAACCTTCTCAACAATCACACCACGGCCATCACCACCAGTAACAAGGTAGAAGTCACCAGCAAGCACACGCTTACGAAGCGCAGCCTTAAGCTCATCAATAGTAATAGACTCTTCACCCTCGTCAAGGAACTTCATCATGAGGTCATCATCAGCTTCAACAGCGTTCTCTACAAGAAGGCTACGCGCATTAGTAGCGCGCTCAAGCATATCTGCAGGAATCTCACCCTGAACAAGTTCGTGGTCAGTAAAGTCGCTGTATGTATATGCCTTCATGTCAATGAGGTCAATAACACCGTTAATATCTTTTTCAAATCCGATTGGAATATGAATTGGGAATGCCTGGTTTGAAAGACGCTTACGAATAGACTCAAGGCTCTTCCAGTAGTCACCACCAATCTGGTTGATCTTGTTAATGAAACAAATACGAGGCACGCCGTACTTGTTGGCTTGGCGCCAAACAGTTTCAGTTTGAGCCTCAACGCCCATCTTACCGTCAAAGACAGTAACAGCACCGTCAAGAACACGAAGCGAACGCTCTACTTCAGCTGTGAAGTCGATGTGACCTGGGGTGTCAATGATGTTAACTTTATGACCCTTCCAGAATGCAGTAACAGCAGCAGAGGTAATAGTAATACCGCGCTCTTTTTCCTGCGCCATCCAGTCAGTGGTTGCGCCTGCTGGATCGTCACCCTTAACCTGACCAATTTTGTGGTTAATACCAGTACGGTAGAGGATACCCTCTGTTGTAGTAGTCTTGCCCGCGTCAATGTGGGCAATAATACCAATGTTACGATAGTCCTTTAGTGGGACGTCTTTTGCTGCCATAGCGTCTTGTTCTTTCCTTGGTTATTCGTTACTTGGCCCCTGAATTCAACATTATAACGACTGTGTTTCTACACACCCAATAACGCTAAAAGAGCACTCTTGGAGTAATTATAGCAAATATGAGAGGTATTGTACACCCCTGTAGAGGCCTCCTATAGTACAACGTTTCTTAAAGAGTGAAGTGAAGTGAATGAAGAAAGAGGCACTGCGATAGTTCGCTCCTTATCATATATGTCACCCCCAAGCTGACTGCCAAGTAGCAAGAATAGCCCGCCCTTATCATCCTCTTGCTCTTCGCCGATAGCGAAGCGTTCACCATCTATAAAACCGAGTCCCTGCGCCCCAAACAACATAGAAGGCTCGACAGCATACGTCGCAGTGTCACTTTGATGAATAGTTTCTTCATCTTTCGGAAAAATAACTGGACCACGAACCCCTGCATAGTAGGGAACCTGCTCATCGACGACACAAAGACTGAGTGCATAGTTTACAACTGCGGTCTTGTACTGCATCCATCCCTCGTCTGTAAGATCTTCTGGCCGTGTAAGTCGAAAGCCACCAAGACGATGGAGCGCCTCGTCGTCGCTGAGCGTAACAACACGTCCGCCCTGCTCCTTACCAAGAACAAGCGAGTCGATCTCGCGCAGTGTCTCTGGGTACATAACATTGAGCCATGCCATTGCGCGCTCTGGAGATGCGATCTTAAAATCAATCGAGACACGTTCTGGTGGAGCAACAACAACATGTTGCGTTGCAGCGTGTGTCGTCTCGCCTTCAGGGTCGGCCTCGCGTAGCCGCTGACGGAGTTCGCGCGTCAGAAACTCATCTCCAACCTTATAGGTCATAAATGCATACCCTATGCGCGCATCGTCTTCTTCCTCATCGTCAGATGGCGTAATAATGAAATACCCTAGAAACGTAGCTTCTAGCTCCCTAACGTCTTCCTCGTAGATACTTGCTGACCCGTCCTCACGCTGGAGCCGCACACTGCCACTCAGCTCACACTCCTGCTTCATGACATGAGCCACCTCAAGATCAAGGAGTCGCAGCTCTTGCGATAGATCCACGTCGACACCGAGTGCTATTTTTTGCTCCAACGCACGCGCACTCTCGACACTTCGTGCCACCCGCTGGTCAGTCATCGCATCCGCATACTCACCAAGCTCCGTCTCTACAAAGTTGAAAATATCTTCTGGTACTCTGTTCTCGAATTCTCTCATAGTGCGCCTCAGTATACGCTCACTGCAGAAAAAAGCAAACCATAGCCTATTCCATGAAGCTACGAATTGACGTGACAGTCTTAAGATGGGCGACCGGAACTCGACAGCTGATTACCCTTTCACCATCATGACTCACTACTGAACCCTGTACCCACGGCTGGATAGTCTGCGAGACCTCATCATACTCTGTATGGATGTCATAAAAATACATAAATTCCGACTTGTGATCCTCAGCCACATCAAGCTCGTAGAAGCCACGCTCACCACCAGAAAACAGCTCAACATACCCACTAAACGTAACGATGTACGGAATCTGCCGCTCAAGCCCCACGGACTCGTCTATGAAAACTTCCAAATACCGCGAAAGTTCCTCGATTGCCTCTTCCCGCATCCCAGTAGTATCAAAGCTGTAGTCACCAAAATTAAGCAGTGCCTCACCTTCTGAGTCGGCATTCACGCGGCGCTCCATAATCGCCTCCTGCTCCTCGGGGTAGTAGAGTCGGAGCCACTGTTGGGCGCGGTTACTTGTCACGCCTTCGTAGCGAATAGTTGTTTCGGGCGTTATATCAACAACACAGTCTTCATAGGAGACGTTATCACTATCCTCGGCATCCTCAATAAGAGTTTTGCCATAGAGGTACACCTTGCGATGTGTCGTTACTCCCTCGGGCGTAAGGTCAGTGGCCTCGTGCATCACAAAATCATGGAGCACGGCATCCTGGTCAGCAAAGCGCATGCGCGAACCTTCACGGAGTATAAGATTACCGTCTTCGTCGGTATCGCCCGAAGACACGATCCATCCATACCCGGTTACGAGCGTGTTCTGATTTCGTATACCAAGCTTCCCCCACCGCGTATTGAGCTCACTCGCGATATCAATTACATCATCTTCTGATGGATTACCCTCAGTAAGATACTCGTTCACCAGGTGCGCCTCCTGAATAACCTCATTCACCATAGGATCACCAAAACTATACTCTAATGACGAAATATCAAACTCAGACTCATTCATGTAAGCTATTGAACACCTATTAGGGTTTTTATGCAAGGAAGGGCGGGCTTATCGGTAGTTTGTATACTGAAGCGGGAAGTCAAAATCAGCTTCGTTCATGAGCTGCATTGCCTTTTGAAGGTCATCTTTACTGCCACTTGTCACGCGCACAGTGTCGCCCTGAATCTGGGCCTTCACCTTAGGAAGTTCATCGCGCAGGAGCTTTGTGATTTTCTTTGCCTTATCTTGATCAAGTCCAGCAATGAATGGAATTTCACGCGATGCCTTGAGGTTTTGCACCACAACTTCCTTGGAGAGGTCAAGGACCTTGCTGGTCTGATTTCGCGCAGCCAGGCGCTTCCTGACAATATCAAGCAGTGCCTCTATCTGCCAGTCATTACCGCCAACAAGCTTAAAGCCCTTCTTGTCTGCCAGCCACTCAATAGCAACTGGTGAGCCCTTGAAGTCATAGCGCCCAATAATTTCTTTTTCAACCTGCATGAACACATTGTTCATTTCGGCCTTGTCGTAGTCTGATATTGTGTCAAATGAGAATGTTGCCATACTCCTAGAGTAGCATTTAGGCTACCTTATGTCTAAGCGCTGCCTTTGGCCGTACGGCTGGGTGGATGAGTTGCTTATTAGCAAAGCGGCGCACACGCGTCAACGAGGCGACAGCTCTGCGCAAATCATCAAACTCCATGTCAAAAAGCTCCTCCCGGCTTGGCATAATATCAACGCGCGAATCCACCATATCCGAGAGCATGTCATACACCCTGTGTTCTTCAATACTGCCATCCATAACGGCCTCCGTACCAGCGGCAAGACTCCGAAGCTGTTCATTTTCCAAAATAGCCTGCCGCATCACCGCCTGTGTTGGTGGCGTCCTAGGTGTAAGAAAAAGTTCATGAGCAAAGTTGTGCATCTGGCGCGGAAGTTCAATCTTTAGCGGTGCAAGACTACGGAAGGCAGTTCCGACGTTATCCGGTACGACATTATAGTCCGCCTTAGGGGTGGCCATATGATGCAGATCAAACTTACCTGTCCATACATAGGCTGTTGTTGCCATCTGCCCCAGCAGCCCGCGCATCATGATATCAACCCTAGGAATGCCATGTTCATCGATTGGGGCCGGGAGTTTATCGCGCACCACTGGTCGACCCATAATAAATTCAAGACGCTCAGCATGACCTATTAAACCCTCTAATGATTCACGCCTGCGAATTCTGTCTATTTTTATTTGCCGTAAATTTTCACCCCTCATTAAGCTCAGTTATACTTGAATCTGAGCTTAAGCGCAACTTAAAAAATACCCGCTCATAAGAACGGGTATTTTCTGTGCGGATAAAAAGACTAGCCGCGGGCAAAGTGTGCAAACGCGCGGTTTGCTTCTGCCATCTTGTGTGTATCTTCCTTCTTCTTGAAGGCAGTACCAGTCTCGTTGTAAGCATCGATGATTTCGAGTGCAAGACGCTGACTGTATGGCATACCTGACTTAGCGCGTGATGACTGTACAAGCCATGTAAACGCGTAGTGAAGCTGACGGTGACCCGCTACTGGGAACGGAATCTGGTAGTTTGCACCACCAACACGGCGTGACTTCACTTCAAAGTTTGGTGAAACGTTCTTAAGGGCTTTTTCAAACACCTCAAGTGGGTTTTCGCTTTCAAGCTTCTTTGCTGCAGTTTCAAGTGCAGTGTATACCGCACGCTCTGCAACGAGCTTCTTACCGTCAATCATAGACTTATTGATAAGACGCTGTACGTGAACGCTCTGGTAGCGGCGGTCTGGGTTGAGCTGACGCTGTAGGCTAGCTGTTTTCTTACGTGGCATGACTACTTCTTCCCTTCCTTCTTCGCACCGTACTTAGAACGGCCCTGTTGACGATTTTGTACACCTTGGAGGTCAAGCGCACCACGAACGATGTGGTAGCGAACACCCGGAAGGTCTGGCACACGTCCACCACGAACGAGCACTACGGCGTGTTCCTGGAGGTTGTGACCCTCACCACCGATGTAAGCCCATACTTCATGGCCGTTTGTAAGACGAACACGAGCTACCTTACGAAGCGCTGAGTTAGGCTTCTTTGGTGTCTTTGTTGTTACCTTGATACATACACCACGCTTAAGTGGGGCATCCTGGTTGTAGTAACGCACCTTGAGTGCATTCTGGATACGACCAAGCGCTGGAGACTTGCTAGCTTTCTTAGCAGTCTGGCGCGGCTTGCGTACGAGTTGATTGATTGTTGGCACAATTAATTCCTCTTAAAAACTTTATATATTCCCACCTCTTGGGAGACTGGCATTCAGTAATATCTGCCAGGGTGTAACGGAAGCTCAGCATGCCTCACAGTACCTTGTTTACTCAGTATTTGCATCTTGTACACACGTGCATATACAGTAAACGGAAACTCATAGATAATAGTAGCATTTTGAGGGGGTTTTGTAAAGTACTCGCACTCCGCCCTACATTTCGTCGTTTACGACTCATCAGCACAACTCTCTGTATAATTTGTGGATGTAGGCGGAGCCACGCCAGTGAGTGTATTTTTACACATCAAACTGACGGGCTCCGCGGAATATTACTCCTTTGTTATTTTTGAGACTCTAGATACTCCTGGAGCTTGTGAGCGACAATCATCTCATGCCACGACATACCAAAACAGCTCCGGAACGCAGTTGCGCTTGCCATCCCAAGCCCCGGAGTGTCCACATCCCGTCTCGTAGGCAGCCTACCGTTCTGGTCAACAAATCTATACAGTTGCCGAGAAAGTTCATCTTTGGTATACCTTCTCTTTTGAGGCTTCATCCCGGCCTCCTCCAGGATGCCTATCCATGTCAAACCGAAGACGCTATAGTATGAACTTGCGCTCGGCAACCGTTTGCTCTTATTGACGTCTCTTGCGCTTGGACTTCGTCCGAGCTCCCTAGCCAGGTCCTGTAGCTGCGCAATCATGCGCTTCTTATCGAAGGGCTCTCTTCTCGGCCTTAAGCCAGCCATCTTGACAACTTCTGGCCACGATGAGACACCAAGTGTGTCATATATCGTCTTGATACCAGGTAGGTACTTGCAGTTGATGGCTTCCGTTACAGTTGGCGTTACACCACCTAACGACCCTGATAAATCAAGTATCCTAGCTAGCAGATGCTCCTTTGTATGCCCCCTATAGTAGTTGGGTGCAAGACCAATGCTAATAAGGTACTCAGCCCACTTCATGCGAAAAACCCTCCTGTACGTACTTGCGTCTGGAAGGGCTTTATTTAGCCTTATCTCTTCAATAGTTGGGGTCCTCCCTAGCTCTTTTGCGAAATCCAGAAGCGCCCTAGTCATAGTATCTCTATCAAGGTTATACTCCTTAGCGACATCAAGACCAAGCTCTTTTAGAATGTCATTCCACCTCTTTCCAAAAGCACGTATGTAGATGTTTACTGATGCGATATTAGCGTTTGCATCCACCTCATCAATAGTCGGGGTCCTACCCAATTCTTCGGCAAACTGTCGAAGCTCTTCCGAAAGAATCTCTTTCGTATAGAAGCCTCTCCTGGCTCGTGCAATCATACCGATCAGATTAATAATTTGCTCGGAAAATTCACTCTTATCGATAATAAGATTGAATGATGGCTTCAGTCCCCTGCCGCCACTAGCCGACCCTTCCCCGTGCACATTATCCACACTCGCCTGAAGGCTATTAATGAGCTCAACTCTGTCGCAATTAGCAACAAAATCCAACACAAGCACCTGATCTTTACCTTCGGATAGGCGCAAGCCACGACCGAGTTGCTGTAAGTATATAGTACGCGATGCCGTAGAGCGCAGAAAAACGATAACGTTCGCCTCGGGAATATCAATACCCTCGTTAAACATCTCTACTGTTACCGCAACTCTCAGGCGTCCACTACGAAATGCAGCGATACGACGCCTCACCTCCTTCGGCTTAAGATCATAGTGAATCACTCCCGAGTGCGGTATGAGGCGCGAAATTGCATCTGCATGCGCCACTGACGAACAGAAAATGATGACACGAGGGTCGCTCAAATTACGCAGCTTCTCATCGATAATTCTCACTATCTCTTCGTCGCGCTTCGGAACGAATACAGTCCTATTCAACTCAGCTATACTCATCCTTCCAACCGAAGTGTCAAGGGTTTTGAGACCCTGGAGCTCATCAGTCATAAGACGATAATCAACTTGAGCCAGGTGACGATGCGCCAGTGCCTCAAAAAGATCCAAGCTAAAGACAGGTTCACCTATTAGTTCTCGGATATCCTTCTGGTCACCTCTATCTGGTGTCGCTGTCAACCCAATCATCAGATCAGGCTGAAAATACTCAACCGTTGGACGGAACGTTTCGGCCTGTACGTGGTGGGCCTCATCGATTACAACATACCTAAATTCATCACGAGCAAAAAACTCGCGAGTCTTTCTCAGTAGCTGAAATGACGCAAACAGCACGTCCACATAATGAAGATCTTTTTCATCCCCGTGGAAATACCCATAGGTACAATCTACAGGGAGAATACCCTCAATCGTGTGACGTGCCTGACGGAGGATCTCCTTATTGTGTGTCACATACAGCACACGACCCGGCTTCTCGGCAAGCATTCGCTTCAGCTGCAAGGCTGAAACAACTGTCTTTCCAAGGCCAGTCGCCATAACAACAAGTGCCTTCTTCTTTCCAGCCTGACGAGCAGACTCGATTGCGTCTAAGCATGCTTGCTGATAGGGGTAGATTTGCATCTACACCACCTCATTTCTATAGTCTCAAATTGTAAAGGTACTCCTATCTATATTTTAACATAAAAATACTATTTTGTCCATGCCTCACTCGGCGTCTCATCCTTTGAGGCCTGCGCAAGCTCCTTCTCTTTAATTGCGAAAGTAAGTACCGCCGCTAGCCCAAGTAGGCTTGAGCCCACAATGAATATTTTCTGGAGGCTATCAGAGAACGCATGCGTCACAATCACCCCAAATTCATCCTGACTTTCAGTAAAGCTTTGCTCAGCTTTTTCACGCGCCTCACCAGGAAGCGTAGCAAACTGCTCTTGAGCCTGCGCACTCACTTGATTACGCGTATCCGGCATGTTGAGGCGAAGTAGCGTATCTGCGTTATCAAAATCAAACTGCTGAGCTTGAGACGATTCCTCTAGGCTCTGAATGTAGGCAGTGCTATTCATTGCTGGTACCTGTGAAACAATCCCTGCAGTCAGCACCGCACCAAATACCGCCGTACCAACCGTAGAGCCAAGACTACGGAAAAGCTGGTTTGAACTCGTTGCCGCACCAATATCCTTTTGTTCAAATTCATTTTGTACAGCAAGGTTAAGGATTGGCATTGCGACACCAAGGCCCAGACCAAGAATGACCATAATGACCGCTTCAAACGCATACGAACTTTCTGGAGTCAGGAATGTCAGCGCAATCATAGCCGCAGTAGCAACACTAAAGCCAATCTGCATGAAAATCTTATAGCGGCCAGTGCGCGAAATAATTTGCCCAGACCCCACGCTTGAGATCATGATACCCGCAACCATCGGCAGAAGCATAAGGCCAGAATCCGTAGGTGATGCGCCAAAGACCTGCTGGTTAAACTGCGTCAGGTAAAGGATTGACCCCATAAAGGCCGCACCAAACAGAAGGGCGATAGTAATCACAAGGACATAGGTGCGATTCTTGAAGAAGCGAAGCGGGAGGATTGGCTCATCTGCCTTGTGTTCAGCATAGATAAATCCAGCTGTTGCCGCAGCAACAATACCAAACATAATCATGCGCAGACCAGCAAGCGTCAGACCTGTAGCGGACATAAGATCACCAAAGATTGCTTCAGTATTGTCTACCGCAAGGATAAGTGTTGCAAGCACCACAGACAGCAACGCTGCACCAATATAGTCTATCTTTGCCTTTACCGCCGAACGGAGTGCTGGTGAATAGATAGCAATGAGAATAAACGCAATGATACCAATTGGCACGTTAATATAGAATGTCCAGCGCCAATCTGTTGTGAGGCCGAAGAACGGCTGCCCATCTGTAAGCCATCCGCCAAGAAGCGGACCAATCACAGAGCTGAGCCCAAAGGTTGCCCCAATGAGCCCCTGCCACTTCCCTCTTTCGCGAGCAGCGAAAAGGTCGCCCACAATAGTGAAGGCGTTGGCGGTAATAATACCACCACCAATACCCTGGACAGCACGCCAGATAATAAGCTGCGTCACGTCAGCGCTTGCGCCACTCAAGAGTGAACCCAAGACAAAGATAGCCACACCAGTAAGAAGTACCTTTCGGCGTCCGAACATATCAGACAGCTTCCCGGCAATTGGCACGGTCAGTGTGGTTGTTATAAGATATGCCGTGACAATCCAGCTGAGTGAACTAAAGGCGTTAAACTCCTCTACAATCCTTCCCAGCGCGGTGGCAATAATAGTTTGGTCGAGTGCAACCAAAAAAAGACTCGCCATGACAGAAATCATGATGATCAGTTTTTTTCGCAAACTTAAATGGTGGTGCATAGACCTCCCTTTTTAATAGTAGTTATTTTTTATTCAGAAGTTCTGAAAACTCTTCGCCAAGATTCACAAACTTACTGACAATCTCAGCAAGCTGGTCTTCACCAATAAGTCCAACAACGCGCTTGCCTTTTGAGCCAATCACGTACATCTTATCACCCGGTTTAATACCAAGTGCCTCACGAGCTTCGGACGGAATAACGATCTGCCCTTTCGTGCCAACCGTTGCGGTTCCATAGAGTTTTTTATCTTCCATATCACCTTTTATTATAGAAAAGTATGAAAAGTATGTCAAGTGTGAACGCGCCAGAAAATGAAAAAGGCCCGCCGGAGCGGTAAAGAGAAGTACTCTCAAACCTTTTCCAGCGGGCCAAAGCCCGAACTACTCACCCAACTCCTCATCATCCTCGAAGATTACAATACTCCGCACATACTGGATGATTTCATCCCTGATGGGCTGGAGGTTCCTCGTAATCACACTGTGAACGGAAATCTGCGCTGTCATTCCATTCTTGCCGGTGCCCACATCAACGGGAAGCGTTGGATCGGGCTTCGTTCGCTCAAGGAACGATTCGATAGCCTGCTCAAGCGACCTCAATGATGAAGCAGTGGCGACACGGTCTCGCGCTCCTGGCGCCCTTCCTTCGAAGTGCGTCAGTGGAATAAACCGTAGCGCACGCTCCTTGAATTCCTCAAGGATTTCCTCAAGGTCTTCTTCGGTAACCTCATTGTATACAGCGTTGACATTCATTCTTGACTCCCCTTGATTGACTGCTCTGCTTTGATGCGTGCATCCATGTCAATCAGAAGGAGGTGCTCTTGCATCTCCTTCTGAAGTGGACGCAGATGCTGCTTGATACTACCGAGTACCTTACGGTCGCTATATCCGATGACGTCATTTGTACTGCGGATACGGTCTCCCACGGCAGTAATGAAAACGTCAATAGAGATAACGAAATCGGTAACTGCCTGTGGCTCCCGTAAGAGCTTGCACAGACCTGGACTAATAATATGTATACGCGCTACATCGAGGCCACTAAGGGCTCGCGTACGATACTCCTCAAGGGTCTTTTCAAGCTCCCCTTCGGAAATAGCTACTGCCACGCCTCCCCTTTCAGTAGTAATGGATAGTAAAATTGGTGAAATGTTAAAGTACGGACTAACAACATTATACCACAAAATAGCTAAAAATACAAGAAGCGCCCCCTTGCAGAGGCGCTTCGTTGCTATACTGAATGTACTAGGCAGTCAGCTCGAGGTCTTCAGCGATCTCGTCAGCGATATCGCTTTCAAGTGTATCAAGCGCAGTTGCACTATCAACACCAGTACCCACAGGGATCTTGCGTCCAATGATCACGTTCTCCTTGAGTCCGTGAAGGTTGTCTGAACGTCCACTCACCGCTGCATTAATGAGCACGCGGGTTGTGTCCTGGAATGACGCAGCTGAGAGCCAGCTATCAGACCAGATAGATACCTTGGTGATACCAAGGAGGAGCTGTGTATAGCTAATTTCTTCCTTACCTTCAGTGGCAAGCTTTTCATTCGCCTCTACAACTGCAGCACGTGATACAACATCACCGGTTACAAAGTCACCATCACCTGCATCTTCAACCTGAACACGGCTGAACATCTGACGCACGATGATCTCAAGGTGCTTATCGGCAACGTCCTGACCCTGTGCGGCGTAGATGCGAAGTACTTCGTTAATGATGTAGCGCTGTGTTGCTTCAACACCCTTGAGACGCATGAGGTCGTGAAGGTTGAGTGAACCACCAGTAAGACGGTCACCTGCTTGAACAACGTCACCGCTCTTCACGAGGAGCTGCATCACACCCGGAACTTCATAGCGTACTGGCGCACCTGCGTTTGCCGCAACAATTACGAATTCCTCAGTCACCTCTACAACACCGTCGAATGGTGAAACAATCGGCTTACTTTCGCTTTCACCGCTCGCAAGAACGTCACCAGCCTTTACGTCAGCACCGTTCTTCACATTTGAAGTACGGCCTTCAAGTGCAATACGCTCAACGTGTCCAGCCTCTGGAGTCACCTGTACGATGTACTTCTTGCCATCTTCCCAAGATTCAACGATACCAGTTACCTCAGTAATGTATGCCTGACCCTTTGGTGCACGTGCTTCGAAGAGCTCTTCTACACGAGGGAGACCCTGTGTAATGTCACTTTCCTGCACACCACCGGAGTGGAAAGTACGGAGGGTAAGCTGTGTACCAGGCTCACCAACAGACTGCGCTGCAATCACACCAACTGGCTGTGCCTTATCAACAAGTTCATTTGTAGACATGTCGATTCCGTAGCTACGGCGTGGCACACCACGAAGGTTCTTTGTTGAAAGGATAGACTGGATCTTCACTTCAGTGATGTCACTGTCGTTCTGAATGCTATCAGCGATTTCACGAGTAATGAGCTCGTTCTTCTTTACGTGACCAGCGATGTTTTCTGCAGCGAAACGTCCGTAGAGACGGTTACCGAAGTCAATCATTGTCAGTTCAGTTTCACTGCGGTAGATAGTGAATCCGTCGTCGTCACCATCTTCGTCTTCAACAGTGAATACGTCCTGAGACACGTCCACAAGACGACGAGTCAGGTATCCTGAGTCGGCTGTCTTAAGTGCGGTGTCAATCAGACCCTTACGTGAACCACGTGTTGCCACGAACTGTTCAAGGCTTGAAAGACCCTTCTTGTAGCTTGAGCGAATCGGAAGCTCAATCTCACGGTTTGTTGCATCCACCATGATACCAATCATAGCGCTGGCAAGCATCACGTTTGAGATATCACCACGAGCACCTGAGTTCACCATCACAGAAACGCTGGTGTCCATATCCTTGAGCTTGTCCTTAAGGAAGGTTTCAAGATTACGAACCACACCACGCCAGTTTGAAACAGTCAGGCCGTAGCGTTCTTCTTCAGTAATGAGACCCTGGTCAAATTGCTCACTGATGAGTGCTGCCTTAGCGTCACCTTCAGCGATGAATTCGTTTGTTTCAGGGAATTCAAGGTAGTCATCCTTACCAGTTGATACCGCAGATACGGTAGCAAAGCGGAAGGCAAGACCCTTCATGCGGTCAGCTGTCTTAGCAGTAACGTCAGCACCATTCTGGAGGAAGATGTTGTTAAGCACCTTCTTGATCTGCTTCTTGTTCTGAACGTTGTCATCGTACGGGTAGTCTTCTGGAAGAATTTCGTTGAAGAATACACGGCCGAGTGTTGTGTTGCGGATTGCACCCTTTGCAAACACACGAATCGGTGTCTGAAGCTGGATGATTCCATTGTCATAGGCCATTTCTGCTTCGTATACAGAGCTAAATGGCTTCACTTCGTCAGTCTGAGCACTTGGCTTGTCGTACGTAAGGTAGTAGTTACCAAGTACAATGTCCTGTGCAATTGAAAGCACTGGCGCACCGTCAGCTGGCTTTAGGAGGTTTGCTGTTGCACTCATAAGTGTACGAGCTTCTTCCTGTGCCTGGCGTGAAAGTGGAAGGTGAACAGCCATCTGGTCACCATCGTAGTCGGCGTTGAATCCGTTTGCTACGAGCGGGTGAAGCTGAATTGCCTTACCTTCTACAAGACGTGGCTGGAAGGCTTGGATTGAAAGACGGTGAAGTGACGGTGCACGGTTAAGGAGCACGTACTTACCATCAATGACTGCATCAAGCGCGTCCCATACGACCGCTTCACCAGCTTCGATAAGACGAGTTGCTGAACGGATGTTATGTGCGTGCTCTCCGCGGATGAGCCAGCTAATCACAAATGGCTTGAAGAGCTCAAGTGCCATCTGCTTTGGAAGACCACATTCGTGAATCTTAAGCTTTGGACCAACCACAATAACTGAACGTCCAGAGTAGTCAACACGCTTACCAAGAAGGTTCTGACGGAAACGTCCCTGCTTACCCTTAAGCATGTCAGAGATTGACTTAAGACGGCGGCGTCCACCAGTTGCGTTCACTGCACGTCCACCACGAGCGGCAGAGTTATCAATGAGCGCGTCTACAGCTTCTTGAAGCATACGCATTTCGTTACGGCGGATTACTTCAGGAGCGTTGAGGTCAACAAGCTTCTTAAGACGGTTGTTACGGTTAATCACACGGCGGTAGAGATCGTTAAGATCAGATGTTGCAAAACGGCCACCTGTAAGCTGCACCATTGGACGGAGGTCCGGTGGAATCACAGGGACTACAGTGAGTGCAAGGCTGCTTGGTGTAATGCCCGCTGACTGCATGCCCTCAAGTACCTTGAGACGCTTGAGAAGTTTCTTCTCGCGCTGACCCTTTGCACCTTCAGCTTCTTCTGTAAGCTCAGTGATGAGTGTATCAAGGTCAATTGCATCAAGCATTGCCTTAAGTGCCTGACCACCCATACCCACCTCAATGAGGTCTTGGTACTCTTCTGGAAGATTACGGTAGTCAACTTCACTCATAAGTGAGTACTGTGTAAGGCTTTCAAGTTGTGTCTTCTTAAGAGTGTACCCCTCTTCAAGTTCAGCAATTTCACGAGTCTGTGCTTCAGCGAGCGCCTTTACATCAGCACCTTCCGCTTCAGCATCTTTTTCAAAGCGAATCTTAATTGCCATACGGCCAGCTTCTGTTTCAGCTTCAAGATCAGCAAGGTGCTTATCACGAGCTTCTTCGTCAGCCTTTAGAACAACGTAGGTAGCAAAGTACGCTACGCGCTCAAGGTTACGCACAGTCATTCCAAGAAGAAGTGACATTGCGCTTGGCGTACCACGCATAAACCAGATGTGTGCTACTGGAGCAGCGAGGGTAATGTGACCCATGCGCTCACGACGAACGATTGACTTAGTAACAAGGTCACCGTTCTTATCAACCGCAGCTTCGCGTGAACGAACACCCTTAAGCTTTGAATCGTGTGGGTTAATATCCTTTACTGGACCGAAGATACGCTCACAGAAAAGACCATCGCGCTCAGGCTTCTGAGTTCGGTAGTTAATTGTTTCTGGCTTCGTTACTTCACCGTGACTCCACTTAAGGATGTCGTCGGAGCTTGCAACACTAAGACGGATAGCGTCAAAGTCAGTAATGCCATTGTTGTTAGATACGACGCGTGACATATTACGCCTCCTCCCCTTCTGTTAGTACTTCATCGATTTGATCAATATCCTGGATGCTCATACCGTCTTCAACTTCACCAATCTCATCAGCTTCGTCAAGGACAGTTTCAACTTCTTCATCACCAAGATCAACAGAATCTGCAGCAACTGGCTGGCCGTTAATGACACTTCCAATTACCTGCTCTGCGTCAACAATCTCGTCTTCGCTGTGATCCATAAGGTCAACACGAAGTCCAAGACCCTGAAGTTCCTTCACAAGAACGTTGAATGACTCAGGAAGCTTCGGACCAACGATTGGCTCATCCTTAATGATAGATTCGTATGCCTTCGCACGTCCGTACACGTCGTCAGACTTAATAGTAAGCATTTCCTGAAGCGTTGCGGCTGCACCGTATGCTTCAAGTGCCCACACCTCCATCTCTCCGAAGCGCTGACCACCGTTTTGCGCCTTACCACCAAGTGGCTGCTGAGTAACCATTGTGTATGGACCAGTTGAGCGGGCGTGAATCTTGTCACTAACCATGTGGTGGAGCTTAAGAATGTGCATCACACCAACAGTTGTTCGCTCTTCAAAGGCTTCACCGGTGCGCCCGTCAAAGAGCTGGCTCTTTCCGTCGCGGTCAAATCCAGCCTTTTCAAGCTCGTCAGAGATAACTGAGTCTGGCACACCGTTAAATGGTGGCGTTGCAACCCTGTATCCGAGCGCACGAGCAGCCATACCAAGGTGTGTCTCAAAGAGCTGACCAATATTCATACGGCTTGGAACACCGAGTGGGTTAAGGATGACGTCTACAGGAGTACCGTCCTCTAGGAATGGCATATCCTCTTCAGGCATAATGCGCGCAACAACACCCTTGTTACCGTGGCGACCAGCAAGCTTGTCACCAACAGAAATCTTACGGAGTTGTGCAACAAAGATCTGAATCTGCATGAGTACACCAGCCTTAAGCTCGTGACCATTTTCGCGGCTAAAGATCTTTACACCAACTACCTTACCACCACCAGCGTTGTTCATACGCTGTGAAGTATCGCGGACATCCTTTGCCTTCTCACCGAAGATAGCACGGAGGAGACGCTCTTCTGAGCTGAGCTCTTGCTCACCCTTTGGAGTAATCTTACCAACAAGTACATCACCGGCCTTTACTTCAGAACCAAGCTGAACGATACCGTTCTCGTCAAGATGACGGAGTGACTCTTCGTTCACATTTGGAATATCGCGAGTAACGATTTCTGGACCAAGCTTTGTTTCACGAACCTCAACAGTGTAGTCCTTGATATTTACGCTTGTGAGTGTGTCGTCCTGAACAAGGCGGCGTGAAAGTACGATCGCGTCGTCCATGTTGTATCCAGACCATGGCATGAATGCTACAACAAGGTCCTTACCAAGGGCGATTTCACCCTTGTCAATTGAGGCACCTTCAATAAGAATGTCCCCTTCCTTCACCTTGTCACCACGGTTCACGCGAACCTTCTGGTTGATTGAGCGGTCGTCGTTTGACTTCACGAAGTGCATTGGCTCGTAGGTCTTTACACCGTCCTTATACTTCACTTCCACTGCATCACCGTCAGCACGGATAACTTCACCCGCACCCTCAGCAACAACAAGCTGACTTGTGTTACGTGCAATTACCTTCTCAATACCAGTACCTACAACAGGTGCTTCTGGCTGAAGAAGTGGCACAGCCTGCTTCTGCATGCTTGAGGCCATGAGTGAACGGTCAACACGGTTCTTTTCAACGAAAGGAACGAGTGCGGCAGTTGATCCAAGAATCTGCTTGTGCGCTGCGTCCATGAAGGTTACTTCAGCGGCGTCAACCTGCTCCGGAAGGAGTTCGTTACGTGCAGAAACACGCTCGTCGGTAAATGTACCGTCTTCGTTAAGCTCAGCACCTGCATCAGCAATAACCTCTGTTGCTTCCTGTGAAGCGTCAAGGTAAACAACTTCGTCAGTTACCTTACCATCCTTAACACGGAGGTACGGAGTTTCAATGAAGCCGTACTCATTCACACGTGCATATGCCGCAAGGTTAAGTACAAGTCCAATGTTTGCACCTTCAGGTGTCTCTACAGCACAGAGACGGCCGTAGTGTGTTGGGTGGGCGTCACGAACGTCAAATCCAGCACGCTCACGAGAAAGACCACCAGGACCCATTGATGAGAGGCGGCGCTTGTGTGCAAGCTCTGAAAGTGGGTTGGTTTCGTCCATAAGCTGTGAAAGCTGTGAGCTTGCGAAGAATTCGCGCACTGCAGCAACCACTGGGCGAGCGTTAATAAGCTGTGATGGTGTCACTGTCTCAAGGTCAGACATAGACATACGGTCCATAGCGTTACGCTGCATACGGAGCATACCTACGCGGAACTGACGAGCAACGAGCTCACCACAAAGCTTCACGCGGCGGTTTGAAAGGGCATCGATATCATCAGCGTCTTCCTGCGTATTGTTAAGGCGAATAATTTCCTTCACGATCGCAATGAGGTCTTCAATGCGGAATACACGGTTTTCAGTTGTGTTTGCAACATCAAGACCAAGGCGCTGGTTGATCTTGTAGCGGCCAACACGTGAGTAGTCAAAGCGCTTGAAGTCAAAGAACATACGTTCAATCATCTGCTTTGCATTATCTACTGTTGCGAGGTCACCTGGACGGAGGCGGCGGTACACTTCAATAAGTGCTTCGTTTGTTCCGCGTGCCGGATCCTTATCAAGGGTTGCTTCGATGTGCTTTACATCACCAGTGTCAACGTCTTCAAAGAGAGATTTGATTTCAGATGTCTTGTTGTAGCCAAGGGCACGGAAAAGTGTCGTTACAGGCAGTTTACGACGACGATCGATCTTTACATAGAGAGCACCATTAGAAGCGGTCTCAAATTCAAGCCATGCACCACGGCCCGGAATAAGCTTTGCACCGTAGAAATTACGGATAGCAGCGCGGTCAGCAGTGAAGAATACACCAGATGAACGGATAAGCTGTGAAACAATCACACGCTCTGTACCGTTAATAATGAATGTTCCTCGGTCAGTCATCCATGGGTAGTCACCAAGGTAGATTTCCTGCTCTTTTACTTCACCAGTTACCTTATTGGTAAGCTCAACAGTTGCGTGAAGTGGCGCATCAAAGGTAACGTTGTTCTCTTTAGCGTACTGCTCAGAGTTCTTTGGCTCCTGGAATGCATACTGACCAAAACGAAGTGAAAGCTTCTGCCCAGTGTAGTCATCGATTGGGTTGAGCTCTGCGAAGATTTCGCCAAGACCGGTTTCAACGAATTCCTGCCAGCTGTCTTTTTGGTGCTGAATTAAGTTTGGTAGTGGGAGCGCGGTGTCATCACTGGTGAAAAACACACGCGAATTGTCTGTACCTTTAGTACTTGCCATAAATAAATGGACCTCACATTTAATTATTGGTTTATATTGGGATTTCTTTGGCGCCGAAGATTCCCTTAACCTCTGGACTGTTGAGACGCGACTGCCACATCTATCTCATCACACTACCTATGCTATTTCTGTCGTAAAACAGAAACTCGCAGACACAGGTAAACAGGGCTACACTACTTCTTAGTACCTATTATGGCTGGTTTTTGTCTTTAGGTCAAGGGGTATTTCAGATAAAAAAGAACCCCGTGAGCGGGATATGCGCACAAAGCACACATCAACCGCCCGCGGGGAACTTATTCTTTAGAAACACACCCTTGGCACTATCTGTCTTTTCGCCTAAAAAGCGACGCCACAGCATCATGGATAGTAACGCTCAAAAGGTACAGGATGGCAGCAGCCATATTGATGACGGCAAAGACGCGCTGCTTTGGTGTCATCATCTTCCATCTGTGGCGCCTGGTTGCGTTTCTTACTGGCAGTACTGGTGGAGTAGTCATACTCATACTCTCACCTCCTTCATTTCGTAGGGATGATTGCTCATCGAACCGATATATACCAAAGAACAAGTATCTTTATATTATACCACTTATGCTGCTATTTTGTCAAGCTTACCTCTGGAAAAGCGTTCACGCCCCAGTGGCGCACTTCACCATACGCCTAGACCTTCTCTATAACCTCGTCAACAATACCGTACTCTTTAGCTTCTTCGGCGCTCATCCAAAAGTCACGCTCCATGTCTTTTTCAACTTTTGCGAGCTTCTGGCCGGTATTCTTTGCAAGAATTTCATTCAGACGCTTCTTCAGGAAGAGTCCTTCACGGAGGCTAATCTCCTGATCAGTGATTTTACCCTGCGTACCACTTGATGGCTGGTGAATCATAATGCGGCTACTTGGGAGCGCAAAGCGCTTTCCCTTCGTACCACTTGAAAGAAGGAATGCACCCATACTTGCCTGGAGGCCAATGCCAATCGTCTGTACGTCTGGAGCAATGTGCTGAATAGTGTCATAGATACCAAGGCCATCATAGACGCTTCCGCCTGGGCTATTAATATAGAGTTGAATGTCTTTCTTTGGATCTTCGTAGGCAAGGTAGAGAAGCTGGGCAACAACAATGTTTGCCGTATGCTGGTTTACTTCATCGCCTAGGAAGATAATGCGGTCTTTTAGGAGGCGTGAGTAGATATCAAAGGCGCGCTCACCACCTGGGGACTTTTCAATAACAGTTGGTACTAAATAGTTTGATGGCTTATTCATACCTTCAGTATACATGAAAATTAGCACTCGTGTAAATAGAGTGCTAATTCTGCTTTAGCTAAGGGTGAACTACTTCTTTGTGTTAAGTTCTACAAGACGATCAACCGTCTTTTCAGTGATGTAGCGGTTTGCAATATCACGGCGAACTTCTGGTGTTTCGAACTGCTTGAGCATCTCAGGATTGTTTCCATACTGTTGCTTGTAGAGTGCAACGTGGCTATCAATCTCTGCGTCAGTGGCAGTGATATTCTCCGCCTTACTAAGTTCGGAAAGTACAAGGCCAGCCTTTACGCGCATTGTTGCACTTGGCTTGACTTCGCTCTCGCGCCATTCGTCTTGGTCCTTGAACTTGCTTGTTTCAATGTACTGATCAAGTGAAAGCCCCTGGTACATAAGGTTCTGCGAGAAATCCTGTTCAATTGAGCGCATCTGATCACTTACAAGTGCTTCCGGCGCTGGTACGTCACTCTTTTCAATCAGCTGGTTAACAAGTGAGTCCTTTACCTTATCTGCGGCTTCCTTTTCCTTTTGCGCAGTAATTTCAGACTTGATGTCTTCCTTGAGCTCCTTAAGGGATTCATATGGACCAGCCTTCTTTGCAAGCTCGTCGTTTACTTCAGGGAGTTTTGGTTCACGCACTTCCTTAAGGGTTACGGTAAAGACAACCTTTTGACCAGCAAGGTCAGCTGCGTGGTAGTCTTCTGGGAAATCAAGATTGAGATCAAATTCTTCGCCAGCCTTGTGGCCCACAACACCCTCTTCAAAGCCTGGGATGAACTGGTTTGAACCAAGTGAAAGTGTGTAGTCAGTACCAGTGCCGCCGTCAAATGCAACGTCGTCCTTCTTGCCTACGAAGTCGATGACAGTCTCATCACCTTCTTTTGCCTTACGGTCTACGGCTGTCTTTTCAGCAAAGCCCTGCTGAATGCGGCCAATCACTTCATCAATGTCAGCATCGGCAATAGTTACCTTTTCAGCTTTTGCGCTCAGCTTTGCGTAATCACCAAGGGTAATTTTTGGAAGTATGTCTACTTCTGCGGTAAACTCGAGGCTCTCACCTGGTACGTACTTCTTTACATCAACCATAGGACGGTCAAGCGCCTGGATCTTTTCAGCGATAAAGCTTTCCGCTACAGCCTTGCTAATAGCATCGTCAAGGAGCTGCTCCTGAAGCATTTGTGGGTTTACGTGCTTTTCGGCAACGCTTGCTGGCACTTTCCCCTTACGGAAGCCAGGGACTTTTACGTCCTTGCTGAGCTTTACAAGTGCAACTTTTTGAGCATCAGCAAGCGCCTCTGCATCAATAGTAATCGTTAGTTTTACTTTGGTCTCTGATATATTTTCTACTGTCGTCTTCATTACTTTTAAGTATAACAGAGGTAGAATGACGGAGCAAATGCGGCGTACGCTATGGGCGCCGGAATCTCCCAGCAACGTCGCCAGGAGTAAGGCGAGTCTCTTCACCTGTCACAATATTTTTCACAGGGTATTCAGCCGCTGCAATATCGTCAAGTCCAACAAAAAGTACGTGCTCAATTTTCTTCTTTTCTGCCGCTTTGATTTGCTTATCAAGCTTACGTCCAGAAATATCAACTTCAACGTTGAGGCCATCTTTGCGAAGTGCTGCGGCAAGTTGCTGTGCACCAAACGCCACTTCTTCTGAATCGCCAATTGGAGTTACATAGAGGTCTGTCTTTGATACATCCTCTGGAAGAAGTCCGTGCACCTCAAGGAAGTGCTCGATCATAGTATTTCCTGGCGCAACACCAACGGCGCTAATAGGTTCCGCGCCAAAGAGTCCAACAAGGCCATCATAGCGACCACCGCCAAAGAGTGAACGATTATTGTCAGGGTGCGTATCCGCTACTTCAAATACCGTGCCAGTATAGTAGTCAAGTCCGCGCATGAGCGTAGCGTCAAATACGATATCTGTGACACCAAGGCGCTGGAGGGCCGTGAAAATTGCGTGAATCTCTTGGAGTGATTCAACGCCCTGGAGTTCCTCTGGAAGGGTTTCTACACTTGTTGTATTCACGATTGCCGTTACCTTCTCGTAGTCAGCAGAGTCATTAAGAAGTGCTCGCACCTGTGATTCAAACTGTTCTTCAGAAAGCTTATTACGGCGGTCGAAAACCTTCGTCATTTGTAATGCATTCTCTTCGTTAAGCCCAAGGTACTGTGTCATCATGTAGCGAATAAAGGTGCGGCTATTGATTTTAACAATATAATCGCCAGACTGTGCACCAAATTCCTTCAAGATAGCATCAAGGATGGTAATAATTTCAATATCCGCCTGAATCCCATCAACGCCAAAGATATCGACATTCAGCTGCCAAAACTCACGCTCACGCCCACGCTGTGGACGCTCATAGCGCATGAAGTTTGCAATAGAATAGAGGCGTGCTGGGTATGGCAACTCCTGACGGCGTGCTGCCACCATACGACTCACCGATGGCGTCATCTCTGGGCGAATAGAAACCTCGCGCCCACCCCTATCGGTAAAGGCGTAGGTCTGCTCGTTCACAAGCTCCTGGCCACTCTTTGCGGCATATAGCTCAAGTGGCTCTAGTATTGGCGCACCGTACTCCTCGTAGCCATATCGCTCTACAACCCGGCGCCATGTCTCAAAGATATAGTTTTGAAGCCGCTTTTCTTTCGGGTAGTAGTCTCGGGTGCCTTTGTAAGGCTGGGAGGATAGGTGTTTCATACTGTTATTATACCATCAGATAGGAGGTGGCGGGAGTAGTAATGAAAAACTACTCTTCACCAAAAGCACCGGGCTCCATTGAATTCCTTAGCATACGAAGCCGTAACTCCATCGACTCACCCATGATCATGTACGTCATCAAGCCGAGCACACCAAGAAATAAGCCTGCGAAAAATGCAAGAAAACCTGACCTTTCATTGCGCGTTGCAACAATTGCGGTGATGATACCAATAAGTATATTAAGTCCAAAAGCAAGGAGAGTGATCGTCAAGAACGAAAGCCCCATAAGCGTAGTGACATCTCCAGCTGTAGACGTGCCCATAGTTTCATTATACATTTTTCGCTCCTTACTTTTTTAGCACATGAGCTTGCACCCACGCATACATCACAATCCCCGCCGCCACGCCAACATTGATGGAGCGCGTTGAGCCAAACTGTTCAATAAAAACTACCTTTTGTGCACGCGAAAGAAGTTCAGTAGAAAGCCCCGGACCTTCCGCACCAAATACGAGGACGGCATTTTCTGGAAGCGCCACCTGATGAAGCGGTTTTGCGCCTTCAATAATATCTACGGCTACAACTTCCTTTTGCGCCACATTCATAGCCTGCATAAAATCATCTACTGACGCATGATACTCAATAGTAAGATACGCATCCGTCTTCATAGCACCGCGCTTGTTCCACTGACGTCGGCCAATCACGTGTACTTTTTGCACGTTAAACGCATTTGCTGTGCGTACAATCGTCCCCATATTGAAGTCGCGCGTCAGATTCTCTACCGCGATCTCAAGAGGAGTGCGTGATGCATTCAGGTCGGAAATGATAGCGTCCATCGGTGCACCCTTATACTTATCGACGACATTACGTGTGTCGTCTGCGGCTTTTGGTGTATCCGTCTCCACCGCCCTGGTCCTAGAGGAGACTTCCCTGCCCATAGTCTGAACGAAGCGAGGCAACCACCTGGCGAAGTTCAACCTTTTGCTTAACACCCGGGTTGAGTGTCTTAAGTGGGTCAAAGATCTCACGAATCTCCTGATATAGCTTCACCTCAGCCTCGTCTAGCGCGGCCCATGCGGCATTCGCCTTCACACGGCCTTCCGCGCCACTTGAGACAAACGAACCGCCACAGCGCCTTGCAACCACGGCTGTATCAGCCATAAGCTTAAAGAGTCGCTGTTTATCAGTAACGGATTTAATAGAGAGTTCAGGGTAAAGATCGTATGTATTCGCTAGGACATTTAAGACAAGTGGAAGTTCCATATGGTGGCGCGCCTCAAGTTCACGGAGCGCAATCTCAAACTCTTCACGCCGAAGTGCAGGAACGGAGATTCCATCAAAGATCGGCAGTACTGACTTCGAATCATCAACCGTGCGCGTAATCCTGTGCGCAACCGCTGCGATTGCGTTAAACTCCTCTTCATCAACCTGCGTTGAATCAACAGCTTCCATCTCCATCTTCTTGAGAAGTTTTCGTACTTTTTTCGCATTCTTCTTCTGGAGGCGCGGGCTGATATCATTGAGCCGGATATAGAGCACTGCACCGAGCTGGTCAACAGAACCTAGCGCACTAAAGCGCACGCCGTACTTCGCAGCAGCCCTAAAGAGCGCGCCGTCATAGACACCTAACTCTGCTGGCTTGAGCTCCGCAATTCGCTCGGCAATATCACGCGCGGTCTGCACGGAATCGGTTGTAATAGCAAAGTGCGTTGAATCTTGCGAGTAGTAGTCTGCTCTAAGTACCACTTCAGAGATAACCCCTAGCGTTCCCTGACTTCCCACGAAGAGCGGCGTTAAGTCCATAGAGCCATCTTTTTGCCTTACATCAGCAATACGCGAATAGCCAGTATTGTCCTGGGTCGCCTTCTTTGCAATTTCATCAATCAATTCTTCATTATCTTCAAAAAGGCCGTTGAGCTTACGATAGATTTCACCCTCAAGTGTTTGCAGCCCAAGCTTACGATTCACTTCACGCTTACTCATTCGCCCCGTCTCAAGCGTGTCGCCATTTGCAAGGACCACTTCAATACGGTCAATAGAATCCGCAAGTGCACCATCCACTCCGTAACTGTCGCTGGCAAGAATACCACCAATTGACATGTCTCGTGATATGTAATGGCGTGAGCCGCGAAGCGTAAGACCTTGCCAGCGGATAGCAGCTTCTACGGTATCGATTGCCGCACCTGGCTGCACGTGAACAAGCTTCTCCTTAAAGACAATATCAATAACGTCACCTAGGTACGTTGCCGTATCAATAATAATCCCACGGCCAATGGCTGCCCCGGTAACATTTGCGCCAAAACCGCGCATCGTAATGGAGAGCGGGTGCCCCTTTTCGGCAAGTTGCCACGTAAAGCGAGCAATCTTACGAATATCCTGAGTACTACGGGGGAAGGCGACGAGTTCTGGAGTCATAGAAAGGATGCTTGAGTCAGTTGAGAAACGCTGACGCACCGACTTAGCACTGGTCACTTCACCAGCTAGATGTTCATTTAAGTACGTTGCAACTTTATTCATTCCCCAAGTATCCTCTCCTGTATTGCTTCTATGATACCACAAGCGGGATGTGGGAAAAATACCTTCGCACGCCCAGCTTAATCCTGATTGAGTTCTTCGAATCGAGCGGCCATTGTTGGGTTGTCACGGGTCAACTTCTTAATACTAAGGTCTTGCGCCTTATTGTTTGCCAGGCGGAGGTTATTTTCACTTGATAGCAATGCTTGCTTTGTCTTCTCAAGCTGGCGAATCGTCTTATCAATTCCCTCAATTGCCTCACCGAAGCGGCGCCCGGCAAGTTCATAGTTCTTGCCAAATGCACTCTTAAAGTCTTCAATACTTTCTTCGAAGTGAGAGATGTCTATGTTTTGTGAGCGTACGAGTGCGAGCTCTGACTTATACTGCAGTGAGTTGAGCGCCGCATTCCGAAGAAGTGTAATGATAGGGATGAAGAATTGCGGGCGCACCACATACATCTTTGGGTAGACATGCGATTTATCAACAATCCCCGTATTGTAGAGTTCGCTATCGGACTCAAGAAGACTCACGAGAACTGCGTACTCACACTTCTTTTCCGTACGGTCTTTATCAAGCTCTTTTAAGAAGTCGTCATTCTTCTTTTTCGTTGCGGTTTCATCAGCCTCGTTTTTCATCTCAAACATGATGCTGATAATTTCGGTGCCGTGCTCATCAAATTCGCGGTAAATATAGTCGCCCTTACTTCCACTACTGGCGTCGTTATCTTTTGAGAAGGTTGCATTCTGGAATGCAGTAGCGCGGAGCTTTTCAAACTCTACTTCACAGTGCTGCTCAAGCGTCTCACCTACCATCTTTGTACTCAGGCGCGCCTTCATATCCTTGTAGTATTCAATCATCTCTTCTTTTGTCTTGAGCTCAGCTAGGTGGCGCTCTTTTAATGAAGATTCAAGAAGTTGCATTTCTGTTTGCTTTGCACGGACATCATTTGCCAGCTGGTCACGTTCTTTCTCTACGGCAGTGAGCGCCTGTGTAACTGCAAGCTGCTTTTCCGTACCTGCAGCCTGAAGCTGCGCCTTAAGTTCAGCTACATCTGCATCACGCTTGGCAATATCTGCCTGGAGTTCGTTTTTTGTACTCGCAACGGCCAAATCGGCAGCCGCCTTCTTTTCCTGTTCAAGCACGGCAATTTGCTGACGAAGCACCTGGGCGTCCATCTCAGCCTTGAGTTGTAGTTCGCGCTTGATACCTTCGGATTCTTTTCTTAATGCATCATTAAATGCATCTTTTTTAATAGAGCTAACGACACTCTGAATAGTTGCCGTGTCTATATCAGATTCATGAATTGCGCTGAGGTCAATGAGGTCACCTTTAGCGCCGTCCTCTTGAAGGACGAGTGTGTTTTCATCTTGGATGGATACTTTTAGTTTTTTCATACCCCTCTTTTCTTTACAATATACCTAGACCGGGTTGGCCTAGCACCTCTGCACCAATGAGTATCTCACTAACTACCCCTGATTATACACGAAACGCAAGCCGACCAGAAATTGATCCCCTCAAGCCATGCGTGAGCACATTAATACTTGGGTGCTGGGTCGTAAGATAAAGGCAGCTACCTACACTCTTACCCAGACGAGCTGCCTTGTACGCCTTGATGAGTTCTTCTTTGAGCCATTCTTTATGATCAGATGCTGGTTGCCCCATAGGCCTCCTTTTCCCGCCGCTACCCCAGTCGATGCGGTGGGTGCGGTCGTGGTCACTCCCTTACGCTCACCTTGCTTAGTGTGGTACCACAAATTAATCCATCCGGGGTCACCGCGCCCCCTTGAGGGGTCTTGGCAACCCCATCTGGATTAATTTAAGAGGCAACGAACCCCGAGCCCGAGGTCGCGATTGACGTCGGCACCGCCCGGGAGGACGCCGCTCGGAGCGAAGTACGCGTAGAAGGCGCCGTCCGGGCCGTCTGGGTAAGCAGAAGCTGACCACAAGTGACCCGCGTCGCCCTGAGCGCCAAAACCGCCGCTCCAGAGGCCTGAGAACGACCCTTTAAATGTCCCGGTTGGTTGCCATTTGGCGATGTTTGGCTCGCCATTCTCTTTGTAATTGCCAGTACCTCCGAAGGCAATATCGAGACCAGAGAAGTCGCCGGGAGTTATGAGAGTATATGGCCAGCCACTTATATCATATACGCCTGCAGTTGGCAGCCGCCAGCCAGCTGGGCAGATGGAATGACTTGCGTTACCACTCCCAGCTGGCATTGTAGTGCGGGATTCACCCGCAGTCGCAGCAGACCAGTTGTAAAGATAGCCGTAGTTGGTAGCACCGGAGCCGGTGTCGCCAGGGACGGGGCCGTAGGTCTTAGGGTTATCGTAATCCCGCTGGGCAGAGTCGGTGCCGCCGTAAAGCTGCGGCAAGGTGAAGTTACTCGCCACGTTGCTGTCGGCTGGTGTGAGCGTGATTGCTCCGCTGGCGCTACCGAGCTTGAGGTTGGTGAGCATCCAGCATTTGCCGTCTGCGAGCTTTGCGATTTCGTAGGTTCGAGTAGTTCCGCCGCGGGAATCGGTAAGACTGCGAATAGCGCTTGGATTTGAGCCAGTGTAGACAGGTAAAGCGGAGCAATGAACGCCAGTAAAGGTTTGCATCGTCGTAGGTGGAGGCGGACAGACACCGCTGACTACATCCCCCTTCTCTGTAACATGAAAGATTTTTCCAGAAAGAGCGTCGTGCGAGGCCTCGAGACAAAAGGTCTTCCCAGCAGATGTATACGCATACACAGTGCCCTCAGACTTCGGTAATCCGCTAGCATCAGCAGGGAGAGAATTGTTGTGAAAGAGATGGAGTTCAAGCTGATTCGATGCGTTCTTGAGGTCTGACTTGAGTGCGGCCTCTCTTGCTCCTGAGGTCACGCCGTTATACGCCACGATGGTGATGGCAGCGAGGATGGCGATGACGACGACCACGATGAGGAGTTCTACGATAGTAAACCCACGTCGCTGTTTACGATTTAACTGACCTACGCGTGAGTGAAGCTCCTGCATTCATGGTGTTCCTGCTTATGTATAAATTCTGGCACTTATTGTGAAGGGCGAGAGGGGTTAAGTCAATAGCGCGGCAGCGAACAAACATTGTGCGTTGGGCGCCAACCCCGCAAGAGTGCAACAATCCGCTCGCTTCAACACAAAAGAGTCCGCCGTTTCCAGCAGACTCTTTACTAATGTATTTCATTCACTCAATGTCTCCGCCCAAACCTATGGTTTAAGTAAGAGCATGATGGTGCGCCTCAGTTCCTG